>Ga0208882_1000007_pt1 | contig 209891 bp, 150 predicted proteins | sample LakWasMet14_LOW5_2_FD_183862 | JGI IMG/M metagenome (GOLD analysis project Ga0208882, IMG submission 183862) | Freshwater sediment methanotrophic microbial communities from Lake Washington under simulated oxygen tension - Sediment Metagenome... | ecosystem: Environmental > Aquatic > Freshwater...
GTTCGAGCACCACCCGAACCCATCGCAGAGCCCTTGCCCCCGCTCCGCGGGGGTGAGGGCGCGCGGCAGCGCGGTGAGGGGGCCGACGGCGGCGTACCCGACCCGTCAGGCCACCGCTCTAAAGGCGATTTCGGGTGTAAGCATGGCGCATCCCCTGGCGTTCCCAGGGCGACCGCGCGCGACGATCGGGTCGTCGCCGCGCGGAGGAGCGAAGTGCCTGCCATGCGAGATCGATCACCGTCTGCGGGTCGTACAGGGTGGAGCGCCTCCGCCCTGCTGGTGATGAGCCTGTGCCTGCCCGCCGCGAGCGGGTGCGCCGCCGGGAGCTCGTACTCCCGCTCGGGGTACAGCCCGCCGTCACAGGCCTACGCGGGCAGCGTCGCGCAGCCGCAGAGCGTGCAGGAGGTGAGCGTCGCCAGCGCCAGCACGGAGAGCACGGAGAGCACCGGGAGCGAGTCCTCCGGGGGCGACAGCGACGAGTCACCCCCCTCCGAGCCCTCGGCCGATGCGCCCGCCCCGCCTCCACCCGTCGCGGCCCCGGCCCCTGCCCGTCCTCCCGCGTCGCGTGAGGCGCAGGCCGCCCTGGGCAACACCGTCGCTCACGGCGCCACCACCCCAGCGACCACGACCACGACCGCGCGCGGCCCTGCGGGGCGCACCACGCCCGCTCCGGGTGGGGCGGCCAACAACGTCACCGCGCCTGCGGTCGCCGAGGCGACGCCGCCCGCGCCGATGCTCATCTACACGGCCGCGGTCGACGTCTCGGTGCGCCGCGCGGAGATCACCGCCACGCTCGATCGGGTGGTCGACCTCGCCTACTCGATGGGCGGCTACCTGGTGCAGCGCACCGACGCGCAGGTGCAGGTGAGGGTCCCGTCGGCGCGCTTCCGCGAGGGGGTGCGGCGGGTGGAGGAGCTGGCGGAGGTGCTCCACCGGACCATCAACGCCCAGGACGTCTCCGAGGAGTTCAACGACCTGGAGGTGCGGCTCACCAACCTGAGGGCGGTGCGTCGGCGGCTGGAGGAGTTTCTGGCGCGCGCGGCCAACGTCGCCGAGGCGCTGCGCGTCGCGCAGGAGCTCGAGCGGGTGACCCAGGAGATGGACCGCATCGAGGGCCGCATGCGCTTCCTCCGCGCGAGGGCGACCTTCTCGCTGGTGACGGTGACGGCGCACGCGCGCTCCGAGGTGGTGGTGGCGCCCGATCCGCTGCCGGGCTCGGCGGTGCGCCGGCCGCTCGACCTCCCCGTGGTGTGGCTCGAAAGGCTCGGCCTCGGCCGGCTGCTGCAGTTGCGCTGAGATGTTCAACCGACAACCGATGACTGGTGACGCCATGACCACGCTCCGCCGCCTCCCGCTGCTGCTCGCTCTCTCGCTGCTCACGCCGGCCTGCGCGAGCTTCCATGTGAACACCCCCAACGGCTTCGCCGAGCTCGAGGACGACTCGCGCTACGACTACCGCGCGACCAACGCCGACGGCGTCGTCATCGCGGTGCGAGTGATGCGCAACGAGCCCGAGGCCAGCCTGGAGTTCTGGGGGCGGGTGGTGGATGAGCGGCTGCGACGCCAGGGCTACACCCCTCAGGGAAACCCCGAGCCCGTGCGCAGCGCCAACGGGGTGCCGGGGGTGATGTTCCGCTACGGGGCCACCGTCGGGGGGAGGGCCCACCGCTACCAGGTGGCGGTGTTCGTGCGGGGGAAGAAGGTCTACGTGATGGAGGCGGGCGGAGACACGGAGGTGTTCGACCCGGCGGCGCCTGCGGTGGCGAGGGCGTTCGGGTCGTTTCGGACGTAGACGCCGGGCTTCCCCGGTACGACCGCGCGGCGTCGGTCCCCGGAGCCAGACCCCGAGCGTGAGCGAGGGTGAGCGACAGCCCGGGCCATCAGTACGCGTCCGGAATCTCCTTTGATTCCGGCAAGAAATGCGGCGTCGGAGATTCGCGCTGACGACCGTAGAGGGCGCTCCCCCTTCGCTCACGCTCGGGGTCTGGCTCCGGGTACCGATGCCTCGCGGTCGTACCGGGGAAGCGCGTGGGCCCGTCAGGTCACCGCGCCGCTGGTATCGTCGCGGGTGATGTCCACTCGCACCAGGGCGCTGGCGCTCACCTCACCGGCCTCGGAGGCCACCCTCAACGCCGCAGAGAAGAAGCTCCTGGCGGAGGCGCTGCGGCGCGCGGAGGAGACCCGCGACGTGATGGAGGACGCCCTGGTCGGCTTCGGCCGCTGGGTGCTGGTGGCGGTGTTCGACGACGACGCCGGCGCGGCCCTCGACGAGCGCGCGGACAACCCCGTGTGGCGCGAGCTGCTGGCGCGGGCGGGCGGTCCGACGCTGCGGCTCAACCGTCGGCTGCTCTACGTGAGCGTGCACATCGCGGCGAGGGACAAGCGCATCACCGACGAGGCGTGGCGCTCGCTGGAGCCCGGGCGCAAGGAGCTGCTGCTCCCGCTGGGCGACGAGAAGCTGATGCGCAAGGCCGCGCAGCACGTGACGGCGATGAAGCTCACGCAGCGGGACACGCGCGCCTACGTCGACTCGCTGCGGGAGGAGCAGGGCCACGCGCCGAAGGTGCGGCTGACGGCGCCGAGGCTCCTCGGGCAGGTGAAGCGCTTCCGCGGGGCGGTGGCGACGGCGGCGGCGCAGCGGCGGGCGGCGACGCTGGCGCGGCAGATGGACGACGAGCAGAAGAGGGCGCTGACGGAGGAGCTCGACGCCATCGCCGCGTGGGTGAAGGAGATGCGCCGGAGCGTGCGGGGGAAGCGCGACGAGGGCTGAAGGCTGTTCGGGCGGGAATGCAGAACGCGCGGAAAAATAGGTAAGAGCGGTGGTGTTACGGCGCCGTAACAGGTGAGCCGCGGTCATCGCCCGACGATGAAGCGACGAGGATCTGGCGCTGCGTTCGCTGTGCCTTACGCCGGAAGTCCGCGGGCGGACCGCTCTGGAGAGTCGCGCCCTCTCCGCGCGAGGCCTTCCCCGCGAGGGTGATGAGGGCGATGCGTCGACGCTCGCGAGCGCAGGAGAAGTCCGCTCGCGGACTTCCGGTGAGATTTCACCGTACCCATCGATTTCCAACCCTATCGCTTCTACACATCTCGCGGCCTGGGGTCAGGCGCTGCACGCCGATGAAGAGGCCGCACGCCGTACCCCAGGCCGATAGGGTTGGAAACCCGCGGGCACAGCGCATCGGACTGAAACCCAGGCGAATGGTGAGATGTGTCCCGACCCGAGCCGACGCGCTCCTCACCCCACCACGGGCCAGCGCCGCTCGGCGTAGAGCGCCCGCAGCCGCTCGCCCATCGCCGACTCCACCGCGCCCGAGAGCGACGCCGCGTCGGGGTGCGCGCTCGACTCGATCGCCCCGCCGAACTCCACGGTGACCTTGGTGGGCAGCGGGACGTACGGCAGGTACGCCGCGGGCCCCACGCAGAGCCCCCACGGGAAGGCCAGCGTCACCGGGAAGGACTTGAACCGTAGCCATCTCGTGACGCCCACCGCCCTGGCCAGCGCCGTACCCTGGCGCAGCACCACGAAGGACTCGTGCGCCCCGGCGGTGACCACCGGGACGATGGGCGCGCCGGTCTCCATCGCCAGCCTCGCGTAGCCCTGGCGGCCCTCGAAGCGCAGCTCTCGACGGGCGCTCCACGGGCGCAGCGAGTCCGTGTCTCCTCCCGGGAACACCAGCACCTTCGCCCCCGAGCGCAGCACCCGCGCGGCCTCCGTGGGGTTCGCTCGGATGATCCCGAGGCGAGCGAGCAGCGGGGTCAGCCGCAGGTGCTTGAAGAAGAACTCGTGCGCCAGCACGTACACCGGGTCGGTCATTCCCCGGGAGCGGTACCACTCGATCAGGAAGAGCCCGTCCACCGGGTTGGCCCCGCCGTTGTGGTTGCCCACCAGCAGCGCCGCTCCCCGAGGCACCCGCTCCATCCCCCGAAGCTCCAGCCGGTGCCAGGCCGCCTGCGCGGACATCACCCGGCTCGCGACGTCCATCCACCGCGGGTCGTGTCCTCCCGCTGCCACCGCCCTGCGCTGCGTCTGCGTCACCATGGGAAACCCGACGCTACCACCCCCCCGCCGTGTACCATCGCGCACCCCCCGATGCGCACCTCACGAAGCCTCCGCTGGTCGCTGCTCACCGCTTCGTCGATGCTGCTGGCCGCATGCAGCGATGACGTCGCGGTCTCCCCCGCCGACGCCGCGGTCTCCGCCGCCACCGCCGACGTCCCCTCCGACACGGCGGCCTTCAGCGACGCCCTCGACGTCGCGAGCGACCTCTCCCCGGTCGACGCCGCCACCAAGGACGCCCCCGACGCGCCCCGCTGCAACCCCCTCGCGATCACCGACGACTGCCTGCTCCCGTGGCCGTCCGACCTGCTCACGCGACCCGATCCGTCGACCCCCACCGGGCGGCGCCTCAACCTCCCGGAGAACGTGCTCCAGGTCGCCCCGGGCCGCGTCAACGTCGACGTCACGCCCTTCAACCGCGCCGACGGGGCGCCCACCACCGCGCCCATCCTGGTGCACTTCGGCGAGCTCGTGGCCCCGGAGTTTCTCGCCGACTACACCCAGACCGCGCGCTCGCTGGAGGCCGCCAGCGCCATCGCCCTCTTCGACCTGACCCACATGCGCCGCGTCCCCTTCCTCGCGGAGATGGACGCCAACCGCATCGACGGCGCCACCCACCGCGCCGCGCTCATCATCCGCCCGCTGGAGCCGCTCCCCTTCGGCGCCCGCGTCGTGGTCGCCATCCGCCGCGCCGTACGCACCCCCGGCGGCACCCCGCTGCGTCCCTCCCCGGGCTTCGTCGCCCTGCGCGACCGCACCCCCTCCACGGACCCGCGCATCGAGGCCGCGCGCCCCGACTACGAGACCCTGTTCAGCTTCCTCGCGACGCAGGGCTACGCGCGCGACGACCTGCACCTCGCCTTCTCGTACACCGTCGCCAGCGAGCGCCACGTGCTCGGCCCCATCGTCGCCATGCGCAGCGAGGTCATCCGCCGCGCGGGCATCGCGGGCCAGATCCCCTTCACCATCGAGCGCGTGCAGGACGCCCCCAACAGCAACGTCGCGCGCATCGTCACCGGCACCTTCACCCCGCCGGGCTGGCTCGACGCGCGCAACACCATCACCTTCGCGGCCGACGGCACCCCCGAGATCCAGCCGATGTCCCCGTCGTATCCCTTCACCATGGTGATCCCCGCGAGGGCGATGCGGGAGCGCCGCCCGCTGCCGCTGGTGATGTTCGGCCACGGCGTCTTCGGCACCGGCCGCGACTACCTCACCGGCGACATCGCTCGGGTGATCCACCCCCTCGCCGAGCAGGCGGGCGCCGTCGTCGTCGCCACCGACTGGATCGGCCTCTCCGGCGGCGACCGCGACCTCATCATTCGCGACGTGGTCACCAACATCAACCGCATCAACCTGGTGACCGACCGGCTGCTGCAGTCCCTCGCCAACAACCTCGCGCTGGAGGAACTCTCCGTCGGCGCGCTCTCCGCCGACCCCCGGGTGCGCTTCGAGGGATCGACCCTCATCGACCCGACGCGCGTCTACTACTACGGCGTGAGCCTCGGCGGCATCCAGGGCTCGTCCTTCGTCTCCGTGTCCCGCCGCGTCTCCCGCGCGGTGCTCGCGGTGCCCGGCGCGTCGTGGTCCAACCTGCTGCCGCGCTCCATCGTGTACGCGCCCATCCGCAGCTTCGTCGACCGCATCTACCCCGACCCCCTGCTGCAGGCGGAGTTCATCTCGCTGCTCCAGTACCGCTTCGACCACGCCGACCCGGCCAACGTCACCCGGCTCTTCCGCGCTCCCCCCGACCCGTCGACCTCGCGCATCGTGATGCTGCAGGAGGCCGTCGGCGACTGCCTCGTCCCCAACATCACCACCGACATCCTCGCGCGAGCCTTCGGCATCCCGCTCATCACCCCCGGCGCCGCGACCCCCTTCGGGCTGCGCACCTCCACCTCGCCCTCCACCGAGAGCGCCATGGTGCAGTACGCCATCACCCCGAGCCTCACGCGCTACACCCCGCCCTTGAGCAACACCGTCCCGGTGATGGACAACAACGTGCACTCGGACCTGGTGTTCCTGCCCAACGCCGAGCGGCAGGTGGTGACCTTCCTGGAGTCCGGGCGCATCGAGCAGAGCTGCACCGGGAGCTGCGACCCGGACTGAGACCGTGTCGGCCTCGGAGCACTTTCGCGAGGCGAGCCGACTCCTCGCCTCGGTCCGTGACATCGTCGACGAGCGCCCCGAAGGCGCCGCCCCTCCCTCGTGGTGCGACGCCCGTGGGTGGACCGCCTTCCTCGAAGCGATGCCCGACGACGCCGTGGCCGCGGCCGCGCGCGACGGCCTCGCGGCGCACCTCGAGGCCCTCCCCGGAGCGCCCTCGGAGCTCGTCGCCCTCGCCCGCGCGGTGACCCGATGGACCGCCCTCCCCGCGATGCCAGCGGCCTCCGCGGAGGCGGTCGACGGCCGCCGCGCGTCGCCGCGCAAGCGCGTCCAGGTGGCAGCCTTCGCGGCGATGGTGGGGCGCGTCGGGGCGAAGGGCTCGCGGGTCGTCGACGTGGGATCGGGCCACGGTCACCTCACGCGCCACCTGGCGAGCGCGCTGGGCGTCGACGCGGAGGGATGGGAGCGCGACCCCGATCGCGTGGCGGTGGCCTCGTCGCTCGCGGGCGAGGGCGGCGCCCGCTTCGTGGCGATGGACGCGCGCGACCCTGCGGCGACGCTGCGTCCCACCGACCTGGTGGTGGGGCTTCACGCGTGCGGGGGACTTGGCGACCACGCGGTGCGCGCGGCGGGCGCCGCGGGCGCGTCGGTGGCCCTCGTCGGGTGCTGCCTGCAGAAGCGGGAGGGCGACCGCGAGGCGCTGGTGGTCCCGGCGGGGATGAGCGCGAGGGAGCTCACCATCGGCCGGGCGGTGCTGGGCCTCGGCAACGCGTGCGACGGAGAGGAGGGGGTCGAGGAGGGCCTCGCGGTGAGGGCGGCGTCGAGGGTCAACCGCATGGCGCTGCGCGCGGCGCTGCTCGCGGCGGGGCAGTCGGTGGGGCCCGGGGAGGAGATGCGAGGGGTCAACCGACGCCAGGCGACGGGCCCGCTCGCGGGGCTGGTGGCGCGGGCCTTCGGGCTGAGAGGGCTACCCCCGCCGCCCGCGGAGGCGGTGGAGGCGGCCGCCCGGGGCGCCGCGGAGGCGTACGAGCGCGCCCGGCGGTGGGCGCTGCCGAGGGCGATGCTGGCGCGGCTGGTGGAGGTGTGGGTGGCGCTCGACCGCGCGGCGTGGCTGCGGTCGCTGGGCTACGAGGCGGAGGTGCTGGTGGCCTTCGAGGCGAGCGTGAGCCCGCGCAACGTGGCGGTGCTCGGGTGGCGGGACTACGGGCGGGCGAGCCCCCGCTGAACGCTCTGGCCCACCAGGCCGAGCGCCGAGCGCGGCACGGTGAGGTCGGCGCTGACGTGGGTGACCCCCTCGCGCTCGCTCATCTGGAGGCGGCCCACGCTCGCGGCGGTGGCGCCTTCGCCGCCGTGGGCGAGCGCGTCGCGGATCATTCGCAGCAGCGAGGTGTCGTTGCGGAAGGCCTCGGTCAGCATCGACGGGAGGATCGCCACGACGCTGCTGGTCCCCGCCGCGGCGGCGTCGGCGATGGCGGGAGGCGGCGCGTGGGCCCCTGAGGCCGACTGGAACTGCGTGCGCGCGTTGGCGCCCAGCACCACCCAGACGTGATCGCCTTCGGGCACCAGCAGCAGCTCGGAGATCAGCGGCCTCGCGGCGGGCGCGGGCCTCGCGGCGGGCGCGGGCCTCGCGGCGGGGGTCGGCCCCGTGCTGCGCACCGCGGCGGCGAGCTCGGTCAGCGAGGGCATCGGGCCGCGCAGCAGCAGCGAGCCCGCAGGGAGGCCGGTGACGGGGGCGAGGGTCCAGCCCATCGGGTTGATGTTCAGGTCGGCCCTCATGGCGCGCGCGACGGCCGGGCGGCGCAGCGTGTTGACCAGCGTGCGCACGTTGGCGACGAACTGCGGCGACGGGGTGGAGAGGCGCAGCAGCGCGGTGGAGGTGTAGCGGTCCTGCGGGTCGCGGCTGGTGGCGGAGGCGACCGCGACGCGGTCTTGCGCCACGAGGGCGCCGAGGGCGGTGCGCAGCGAGGTGGCGTCGGCCTCGGGCAGCCGGGTGCGGGGGGTGACCATCCGGGCGGCGGCGCTGGCGCCCAGGTTGAGCGTCGCCCGCAGCGGCTCGGCGTGCAGCGCCCAGGCGCTGTAGGACCAAGCCCCGGGCGGGAGCCGCTCGTAGAGGTCCATCGGGGCGGAGCTGTCGCGCAGGGCGGTGAGCGCCTGCTGGGCGAGCTGCGCGCTGGGGCTCTGCAGCGCCACGTCGAAGTGGAGCGTCGCGCCCTGGTCTCCGAGTCCGAGGGAGAGCCGCGCGCCCCGGGACTCCGCGATGCTGCTGCGCAGGGCGCCGAAGAAGTCGCGCACCCACGCGCGGGCGGCGTCGGCGAAGAGCGGGTTGTTCGGGTCCGGCCCCGGGGAGACCTCGTTGACGAGCTCGACCATCAGCCGGTCGAGGTCGGCGCGCATGGCGCCTTCGATCACCTGCGGGTGCAGCTCGATCACCGCCGCGCCGTCGCCGTCGCCGAGGGGCCGCGCGGCGAGGGTGCGCGTGAGGTACGCGGCGTAGCGGTTGACGAAGCCCTCGTTGCCCTCGCGGCGGTGCACCATCAGCAGGCGCCCCGCGCCGCCGCTACCCGCCGGGACCAGCAGGAGGTCGTCGCGCGACCGGTCGCTGCCGCTGCGGCGCACCCGCTGGATGCGCATCGACGGGTCGCCGAAGGCCTCGAGGGTGTGGCCGTCGGCGAGCTGCTCCCGCGCGGTGGCGAGCGAGCGGATGGGGAGCGACGCGATGCCCTCGACGTCGTTGTCGTGGAGGGCCACCAGCAGGTCGAGCGGGCCGTCGATGTCGATGGCGCGCGCGGCGCCCTCGTCGCCGAGGATGTCCGGCAGCGCCGAGGTGAGGGCCTCCTCGACGAAGTCCCGCAGGCCGAGCATCTCGCCCAGGCGACGCGCGGCGCCGCGGACGCTGCCGATGCGCACCGAGAGCACGGCGTCGGCGGGGCGGTCGACGGGGGAGGTGTCGACGGCGAGCTCGACCGACGAGGGCGCGGTGGGGCTGGGGGCGACGACGGGGGCGGCGACGGGCGCGCTCGCGCACTGCGGGAGCGAAGCGGCGAGGACGAGCGCGAGGGCGGCGCGGAGGGAGCGGTAGGAGGGCGACATGGCGGCGGAGGATACCCGAAGGTCTCCGCCGCGCGATGCGTCAGAACTTGTAGGTGACGCCGAGGCGGAGGTTGATCGGCAGCGCGGCGTCCCAGAACGAGGTGGTGATGGGGCGGCGCGACACGTTGGAGCCCGCGTTGGTGAACGCGTTCAGGCTGTCGTACTGGATGTCTTCGGGGAAGGGCAGGTAGAGCGTCGCGCCCAGCACGAAGGAGAGGTGGCGCATGAGCCCGAGCTCGGCGACGAGGCCGGCGAAGCCGCGCGCGGTGTTGGCGACCTCGCAGGTGCTGCCGGTGAAGCTCGAGGCGTCGGCGTTGCGGTTGTCGCAGAGGGTGTACGCCGCGTCGCGGTTGCCCGAGAGCGTGAGGTTGTACCCGCCGGGGTTGTCGAGGTTGAGCTCGACGCCGCCGTTGAGGGAGATGGTGAAGGCCCCGACGCCGCCGACCGGCGCCTGGCCGGTGGCCGTCTGCGCGTCGCTGCCCATGTTGAAATGGAACGACAGGTTGCCCTGCAGCACCATCCCGAAGCCGCGCGACGAGCGGAAGCCCAGCGCGCCGTAGGCCCGCACCTCGCCGCCGACGGCGATGAGGTCGTTGGCGAAGCGCCAGCCGGCGCGAGAGCGCAGCTCGACCTCGTACCAGTTGAAGGCCGTGCGCACGGCGATGCCGCCGTCGATGGTGAAGTTGCCGAAGCTGGGGAAGCTGTTGTGGGGCACGAAGCCCATGGTGGCGCGCAGCTCGAGGGGCATCGCGCCGTAGCTCAGGATGGCGTCGAAGGCCCCGTCGCCGCGGGTGAGGGGCGCCGCGCCGAAGGTGCTGATGCCCGAGCGCCGACGGGCGATGTCGAGCGGGTCGGGGCCGGTGTGCCGCGGGGTGGCGACGATGGCGTCGGGGTTGTCGCCCTGGCGCACGTTCACCTCGCGCACCCACGGCTCGTAGTTGTCCGCGCGGACGGTGACGCGCACGTTGCCGACCGGCACGTTGCCGATGTCGCCGAGCGGGCGGCCCTGGGTCTCGTCGTTGAGGAAGACCTGCGCGTTGGAGAGGCCCGGCGCCGTGACGTGGAGGGTGCCGAACTGCGCGGTGCGGGCGAGCTGCGCGTTGACCTCGCAGGGCTGCGTCGCGGTGACGTTGCAGCGCTGGGTGAAGTCGTCGAAGCCGGGGGCGCGCACGAGCACCACGACCTCGCCGTCGGACACGTTGTCGCGGCTGAACGACCCGCGGCCCACGGTCTGGCTGTTGACGAAGATCTCCGCCTCGGGGTTGTTGGCGACGACCACCCGGAGGCGGCCGCGGCCGGTCGCCGGGGGCAGGTCGCTGTCGGCGAACTCGAGCACGCGCTGCTGGCCCGCGACGATGGCGACCTCGCGCACGACGGGATCGCGGCCCGGCGCCGTGACGCGCACGGTGTGCTGCCCCGGGGAGACGTTGGCCTGGTCGATGCGGCCGCCGGTGAGGGTGAGCGCCTCGCCGTCGAGGAAGGCCTGCGCGCCCGCGACGGGGACGATCACCCGGAGGCTGCCGGAGGTGGCGGCGGCGACCTCGAGGTCGACGGCGACGGCCTGGGCCTGGCCCGCGGTGACGGTGACCTCCCGGCGCATGCTGCGGAAGCCGCTGGCCGCCACCTGGATGATGTGCGTGCCGGGCTGGACGGCGTCGCTGGAGGGGGGCGTGCCGGTGAGGGGCGCGCCGTCGAGGCTGACCTGGAGGTCGGCGGGGACGGGGCCGTTGGGGTTGGAGACGATCACCCGCACCGAGCCCGTCGGGGCGACGCGCGGGCGCAGCGTGACGTTGACGGTGGAGAGGGTGCCGGAGGTGACGTTGACGGTCTCGCGGACGGGCTCGCGGCCCTCCATGCGGAGCTCGATGATGTGCGCGCCCGGGGGGACGTTGTTGAGGCGCCCGGGGGTGACGCCCATCTGGGTGCCGTCGAGGAAGATGGGGGCGCCGTCGACGTCGGCGGCGACGTAGACGTTGCCGCCCTGGACGAGGGTGATGGCGAAGGGCCGGGTGTTGCGGGCGGCGACGGTGACGTCGAGCGAGCCCTGCACGTAGCCGGGGAGGTCGAAGAACAGCCGGTGCGGGCCCTGCGGGATCATCGCGCGCGCGAGCGGCGTCTGGCCGAGCGGCGGCGCCGTGGCGTTGTCGAGCCGCACCGTGGCGCCGGGCGGGGTCGACTGGATGCGCACCGCGCGGCGTACCTGCGACCAGGCCGGGGAGGCCGCGATGCAGACAGCGATGGCGCCGACCGACGAGACGAGCTTGGAGCGAAGTTGCATGGGGTCGTGTTTCCTCCCGCAGGGAATATCCGGGCGGCGACGGGAATAACGCCGACGCGAGAGAAACGGAAGGTACGAATGCGCGGCGCGCCCGGGTCGGGATCGACGAGGGCTGCGCTGTAGGGGGGGAGGAGCGAGGAGGAGGGAAAGGCGGGGGGGCGATCGAGCGGGGCAGCGGCGCCGTGAGGGCTCCGGCCGCCCCGCGATCAGCGGGGGATCAGCTCAGCGGATCATGCCGTAGCCGAGGATGCGCGAGATGTTACGCGTGGCGTCGATGAGGCCGACGTAGTTGCGGAACGTCGCGAGGCGGCGGGCCTGGCGCTGCGGCGAGGTGCTCGCCGGCTGGAGGGCGCCAGCGGCGCTGCGGATGAGCCGCGGGCGGCCGTCGGCGTCGAGCACCGGGCGGCCCATGTTGGAGGGGTCACGCTCCACGAGGAAGGTGTCCGCCAGCAGGGCGTTGGCGTGCTGGATCATGCGCGACGCGATGCCGCGGTCGACCGTGCGTCCGCCGCCGGCGAGGGCGGTGAGGCCCGGGTCGGCGCCGTAGCGACGCGCGGTGTAGATGATCCCGGTGTCGGGGTTGAAGAAGCGGACGCGCTCGTTCTCGGGGATGTCCACCGCCTCGGCGCCGCCCTCGGTGAAGATCCTCATCTTGTTGATGAGGGTGAGGTCGGTGTTGAGCGAGGAGAACAGCATCGAGTAGATGACCGTCGGGAGCTGCTGCCGGTACCCGATGTTCGGGAAGAGCAGCGACGAGCCCGCGGGCCGGGTCGGGATGGTGTCGCTGTAGAGCGGCAGCATCTGCGGGGTGACCTCGTCGCCCGGCGCGCGGGGCGCGGGGGCGTGCATCGCCACGGTCGCCCAGTCCTCGGAGAGGATGCCGCCGAGGAGGCGGTCGAGCGCGTTGGGGATGTCCGTCGCGAAGTTCACCTGGAACTCGCGGCCGTCGAGGTAGAGGTTGCGCGTCACGCTGGAGAACGTGGGGCGCGTGTCGGTGAGCATGATCGCCGCGAAGTTCTTCTCCATCGAGGAGCCCTCGCGGTTGGCGTACGACTGGTAATCCAGCGAGCCGCCCTGGCCGTTGTCGAAGTCGTCCGCGATGAAGCGGCCGTCGACGATGCCGATGCTGAAGCGCGGCGAGGTCACGCCGTCATCCGCGTCGAAGATCGGCGTGTTCGCCGAGCGGAGCTCGGGGGTGCTGCGGTCGGCGTCGGCGGCCGACGCCTCGTTCGACACGACGAAGGTGCCCGGCTCGGGCATCAGCATCGCGCGGGCGAAGAAGTCGAACATCTCCGTCTGCGCGCCCAGCGTCGGCCCGAGGGCGTTGTCGCTGCGGGCGTAGACCGCGAAGCTCGCGTCGTTGAGGGCGCCGCGGTAGTAGGAGTAGTCGCGCGCGACGTTCCAGTGGTAGCCGCGCACCAGGCGGAACATCCGCGACGAGACCGCCGAGGAGACGTTCCACGAGGCCCACTCGCGGTTGCCGCGGCGGAAGTACATCGCCGGGTAGGTGAGGTCGTACTTCCGGGTGATCGAGCGGGAGACCTCGTAGATGTCCGCGCCCTGGTCGAAGTACTGGATGTGGGGGTAGCCCACGCCGCGGTCCCAGGACACGCGGTAGCGCCAGCGGAGCGAGCCCTCGCCGTTGGTGATGGTGCGGCCCGCGTCGGGCGTGCCGTTGCGGACGCGCCACGCGGGCGCGGCCTGGTCCTGGTCGCCGCCGGCCTCGGGCTCGGGGTCGTTGGAGTCGTAGGTCTGCGACGTCTCCATGTCTGTGAGCGCGGCGTGGTCGCGCGGGGCGAAGCGGCAGATCTTGCCGTCGACCAGGCGCCAGCGGTAGCGGGCCTTCTCCTCTTCCGTCGCGTCGCGGCAGAAGCTCGGATCGAACACGTGGAGCTGGCGCGCCATCTCGGTGTAGTGCGCGAGGCCCAGCGGGGCGTCGTTCGCCTCGGGGGGCGTCGAGCCGGGGGCGGAGAACGCCGGGTCGGTGAAGTTCGCGAGGTACTTCTCCGAGAGCTGCGACCGGAGGTTCCAGGCGAAGCGGCGCTGCGACTGCGCGCTCTGCCCGCCGCGGGCGGTGTCGGACTCCATGGTCTCGACGACGCGGCCGTACATCACGCCCATGGCGTAGATGTCATACGCCCCGAGGCCCACGGTCTCGCCGAAGCGCTCCCACTGGTACTCCATCGTGGACGTGTTGCCGAAGTAGGTGAGGCCGGCGTGGTGGTTGCCCGCCTCGAGCGGACGCAGACCCAGCTCCTCGTCCGTCTCCGGGTCGAGGTAGCGCGGGCCCATGCAGTTGTCCGCGTTGCGGTCCGTGGCGCGGATCGACGGGCACGCCGTCTGGTTGCAGGTCGTCGCGCGGCAGCTCGCCGTGGCGGCGCCGTTGCGCGTACGAAGCTGCCAGTACTGCGGGTTGTAGTTCATCGAGTCGTAGCTCGACACGGGCAGGTGGTAGAGCCCGATGCTGTGCCCGACCTCGTGCAGCGCGATGCCCTTGTAGGCGTCGATGCGGAGGTCCTGCAGGATGCGGGCGGCGCGGGCTTCCTTGGTCAGGTTGCGGTAGCGCTGCGCGAACCAGCGGGCGACGCCCTGGATGTCGGTCGAGCCGACGAGGGCCGGCGCGCCGGCGTCCTGGAAGCAGAAGCCGCGGTTCTCGAGGCGAGCCATCAGGCGGCTGCGCATGTCCGTCGCCCACTCCGGATCCATCCGGCGAAGGGGCGAGGCCTGGTTGAGGGCGTTGCTGTCCAGCGAGCTGAGGGCGGCCTGGGGGTTGATGCCCGCGGCGCGCAGCCACTGCTGGTCCATCATGTCGGTCTCGTAGCGGGTGCCGCGGAGCAGGGCGGCCTGCTGCTGGAACGCCACCGCGGTCTGCGACACGCCGTTGTTCACCGGCGTGGTGTCCGTCTGCTGGTTGAACTGACGGATGGCGGCCGTCTCGAAGTCGGTGGTCTCGGCCCCGACGTTGTTGAGGGCGGCGGCCGCGTGCGTGGCGTCGTCGCTCAGCGCGCGCTCGTTGATGCGCTCGAGGTTGGTGCGGTCGGAGCCGCTGCCGATGGTGGCGGCCGCGGGGTTGCGGATGTACTGCGCCAGGCTCTGCGCCGCCGAGTTGCTCGTGTACGCCTCGACGGTGAGGTCATCGAGCGCCGGGTCGAGGTAGTGCATGATCATCCGGATGTAGTCGCGCTGCTGACCAGCGGCGGCTTCGACCGAGCGACCCATGTTGAACCCGCCGTTGGAGATGACCTCGCCGGTGAGCGGGTCGTAGCCCCAGTGGGCGATGCCGCCGAAGGGCGCGCGGGAGTTGCCCGGCCAGTAGCTCACGTGGTTGTAGCGCACGTCGCCGAGGCGGACCCGGTAGCCGGGCTCGCGGCAGGCGGTGCTGTCATCCGCGCGCACGGGGTTGTGGCAGAGGACCACGCCGCGCGGGGCGGCGGGAGAGCCCATCGGGGCGACCTTGGGGTCGTCGCCGAGGAAGGCGCCGAGGTGCTGCGAGACCAGCTCGGTGTTGAAGAACCGGTTGTGGCAGGTGTCGCGGTCGCCGCCGATGCCGCCGGGGGCGCTCGGCCCGAGCTTGCGGCACTCGACCTCGCGGGCGCTGGCGACCGCGCGGCGGATGGCGATGTCCCAGGTGTTGATGATCTCCTCGGTCGCGCCGGTGACGAAGGTCGCGCCCGCGACGGAGGCGGCGCGGTTGCGGGCCTCGTCGGCCGTGGGCAGGCGGTACGTCAGCGTGCCGTCAGCGCCCTCGATCTGGACGTGGTCCTGGAACTCCGCGGGCATCTCGGGGTTCGTGTAGTAGGCGATCGGGCGGACCTCACGGTCGCGGTACGGGATCGTGCAGCGGCCCATGACGGTGTCGCACTGCGAGCCCGGCCGGTTGGCGGCCTCGCACGCGTCGGCGGTGCCGTTGGAGTTCGCGTCGAGGTTGCCGTCGACGATGCCGTCCTGGTTCGCGTCGACCGTCGAGCAGGTGTACTGCCGGTCGAGGTGCGACTGCATCCAGATGTTGTGGAGCATCTGGTAGCGGTGGAAGTTGCGGTCGAGGGTGCCGTAGTTGGGGTCGAAGCCGTTGCGGGTCGCGCGCGGGCCGCCGACGAGGTCGTAGGGCTGACGGGTCAGCTCCAGCGGCTGGAAGTCGCGGTCGACGACGCGCCGGAAGGAGGTGCGGATGGTCGCCTCCTGCGGGTTGCAGTCGTAGACCTCGCTGCCGGTGAAGAAGTTGATGATGAGGCAGGTCGGGAGGGTGCCGCCGAAGGCGTCGCTCGACTCCGGGTTGACCAGCCACTTGGAGCTGACGTCGAAGTAGCCGCCCTCGTGGTTACGGGGGTTGGAGGCGCGGACGCACTGCCCGGTGGTGGTGTCGCGCACCATGCCGGGCTCCATCTCGCAGAAGTTCGGCGCGTTGGGCGACGCGGGGTTCTGCTCGTAGTAGCGCACCGGCTGGAACGAGATCGACCCGAAGAGCGAGCCGTAGAACAGGCCCGACCAGTCGGGGTTGTCGACCATGTTGTTCGACCAGTCGACGCGCATGAACTCGCGCTCGTACCAGGGCCGATCGACGACGTTCTCCTCGACGACGTTGATCTCCTCGCCGGTGGTCGGGTTGTACGCGCGGCGCACGTCGAAGTGGCTCTCGATGCGGTAGGCCGCCACGATGATGCCGGTCTCCGTCGGGCCGCGGACGCCGCGGCCGTCGGAGCCGGTCACGTACTCGTACGCCTTGCGGGCGAGGAGCACGTCTTCCTGGATCTCCCACCGGATGCGGTCGACGTCGTCGTAGGTGCCGACCGGCAGCAGCGACTGCGACGCCGGGGCGTCGACGACGAAGTTGTTGATGTAGAACTCGGGATTATCCCGGGCGTCCTGGATGTTCTCGCCCACGAAGAAGGTCTTGCTGACCCTCGCCGGGCGGGTGCGATCGATCGGATCGCGCTCCTGGGCGCAGTCGGCGTTGCCGACCGCGAGACCGCCGAGCAGCAGCGCGCCGAGCGCCCTGCTCCGCCAGAATCGGCGTGCAGGGATCATCCCCCTGCGAGCGCCCGGATTTTCCTGTTCATCAGACATCGTGTCGAACCTCCCAACGTGAACGGAGAGAATTGCACCACCACAGGGCAGCAAGGCCGATGCCATACACGAGCGTGCTGGAATGCAGGCCCTTCGCAGTGGTGGCAGGTCGCGCGTTAGAAACCTGACCGTGCGAGCGCGCGGAACCTACCGGACCGACCGGGGGCTGTCACGTCGAGAGCCCCCACTGATCAGGGGGTCAGCGCCGGGCGCACACCGGGGCGGTCGGGCAGGAGGTGCAGATGCCCTCGGCCAGGGACCAGCTCTCGTGGCAGATGCGCAGCCCCGCCGGGGTGCGACGGAGGCGTAGCAGGTAGCGGCCTTCGAGCCGCGGGCAGCCGATGGAGGCGTGACGGTCGGCGCGGTACTCCTCGCTCCAGGCGCGCACCTTCACCACGTCGCCGGTGGCGCCGGGGACGCTGCGGCAGGCGGCGGGGACGTCGCTGCCCGTCAGGGCCTCGGGCTCCCAGGTGCTGCGGGACCAGTCGAAGGCGTTGGTCCCGCCGGAGAGGGCGGCGCTCTCGAGCTGCGCCGCGATGTGGGCGGCGTCCATGGGCTGGGCGTTCCACCAGACGCGCGGGGCGTAGAAGCGATCGAGGGCGGGGGCGCCGGGCTGGAGCCGCACGGCGGAGTCCCAGCGGCGGAGCAGGTCGATCAGCGCGGGGTCGTTGCCGACGGGGCCCGGGAGCGGGGCTCGATGGACCGCCGCGGGGCCGAGCGCGGGGCTGGCCGAGGTCACCCGCGGGGGAGCAGGGTGCGCGTCGCGCCATACCAGCAGCGCCACGATGCCGACCGCCAGCAGCGTCGCCACCACGGAGACCAGCGCGAAGAGCCGCCCCCAGCGCACGGGCGGGGCGACGGGCGCGAGCTCCGTGGAGGCGTGGGCCACGCCGATCTGGTCGTCGCGCTCCGTGGGGGTGCGGTCGAATACCGGGGAGGGTAAACGGTCGGGGGCCGTGGGCGCGGGGGACAGCGGCGCGGAGGAGCTGTGCCACGGCGGCTGCGACAGGACCCCGGCGCCGAGCAGCCCCGAGGCGACGTCCCTCACGGCGACCCGCAGCGCGCCCGCGTCGACGAAGCGGTCGGCCCCTTCGGTCTGGAGGCACTGGGCGACGACGTCCCAGAGGCCCGCGGGCACGTCGGGCCGGCGGGGAGGGAGCATCGCCCGCAGCTCGTGAGGGCGGCGTACGGCGACGACCCACCAGCTATCGTCCTCGGTGGCCTGGGCGTCGAGGGTGAGCAGCTCGATGAGCACGACGCCGAGGGTGAAGACGTCGGTCCACGGGCCGACGCTGCCGGAGTGCCCGAAGGCCTGCTCGGGGGCCATGTACAGGGGCGTGCCCATGGTGACGCCGGAGCGGGTGGCGGTGCGGCGCCCGAGCTGCGCGATGCCGAAGTCGACGACCTTGACGGTGATCTCCCCGCGCGCCGAGGCGCGAAGGAGGATGTTGTCGGGCTTGAGGTCGCGGTGGACGATGGGCCCCGGGGTGCGCACGGCGTGGGCCGCCTCGAGGCCCGCGCAGAGCTGATCGAAGACGGAGAGCACGGCGGAGAGGGAGGGGCGCTCGCTCTGGCGGCGGTGGTCCGCGAGCCAGCCGGAGAGGCCGCGGCCCTCGACGAACTCCATGACGATGTAGCGCTGGCCGCTCCAGACGCCGCGGTCGAGGACACCGACGATGTTGGGGTGGCTGATCTGGGCGAGCGCGTCGGCCTCGGCGTCGAAGCGGCGCACCGCCGACTCGTGCTCCAGGAACTCCGACTTCAGCAGCTTGACGGCGACCGGGCGGTTGGAGAGCCGCTGGTCCTGCGCGCGCCACACCGCGCCGAAGGAGCCCTCGCCGAGGAGGCTCCCGAGCACGTAGCGGTGGTCGATGATGGTCCCCGCGCGAGGGACCGCGGCTGCTGCGGGCATTGGCGCGCGCAGTATCTCACACCCCTTTAGCGGGAGCGCGGGTTGCGATAGACCGAGACGATGGGCACGCCGTCGTAGGTCACGACGTGGGCGGTGGCCGGGGACTGGTAGGCGGTCCAGATCTGGTAGTCGACCTCGTTCATGTGCAGCTCGTGGTGCACGATGGCGAAGTGCCCTTCGCCGACCTGCCACACGGGGCGGATGTCAGGGCGGAGGCGGCCGTCGCGCTGGAGCATGTTCCACGACTCGAAGGTGGTGTCGTGGATGTACACGCCCGCGTTGGGCGGCGCGTGCTCGTTGAACCAGGGCACCGCCGAGCCGGTGGTGAAGCCCCAGAACTGTCGGTTGAGCCCGAGGTCCGCGGCGCCCGGCGCGCCGCCCGCGATGGGGGTGTAGTTGCTCAACCCGAAGGGGTGCGAGTGGGCGCTCTGCGCGATGGGGGGCAGCACCACGAGGAGGCCCAGCGCCGCGGTGACGACGCCCTCGCGGCGCACCCGGTCGCGGAGGAGTTCTTCGAGGAGGGCGGCGACGCGGGCGAAGCCGACGCCCGCGAGCAGCGCCAGGAAGGGGTACGCGGGAAACCAGTGCTTGGTTCCGCCGAAGATGGGGGTGTTGCGGGAGAGCCACGGGGCCATCGGCACCATGAAGCCGAGGAAGATCAGCACCCAGGTGCCGCGCGGGTCGTCGCTCTTGTGCTCCTGGGCCCAGGCGCGGAGGCGCTTGATGGGGATCCACTCGAGGAGCCCGGTGGACTCGCGCACCATCGAGGGGACCATGAGCGCGAGGCCGATCACGAAGAGCAGCAGGGTGATGCCCGGCACCGTGAACAGCACCATCCCCCACGAGTAGAGCCTCGGAAACGGCGGGTGGAACCAGTTATATCCCAGCCACTCCATGTTGTAGTACGCGTGGTTGAGGTGGAACCCCGCGTACTCCTGGAAGCGTCCGGGCGCGTGCGTCGGCGTGGACAGGGTGTCGAACCACATCCAGGGCCAGAGCGCGACGAAGACGAGCGGGCCGAGCACGGCCATCGCGATGAGCGCGAGGGGCACCGGGAAGTTGCCGCGCGAGGCGTCGCGCCGGAGGTCGCCCGCGCGGGTGAGCACGAAGTGCGTCACCACCAGGAAGGGCACGAACCACGCGTTGTGCTTGGTCTCGAGCGCGAGTCCCCAGGCGAGGCCCGTGGCGATGGCCCAGCCGAAGCCCCCGGCGAGCGAGCGCCAGTAGGCGTAGAGCACGACGACCCACATGGTCATGACGGGCACGTCGAAGCAGTCGAGGTGCGCGTGGTAGAAGATGCGGGGCATGAAGGCGAGCGACACCGCCGCCACGAGGCCGACGCGGGTCGAGTGCGCGCGGTGCCCGAAGAGGAAGGTCACCCAGAGGCCGAGCGCCCCCATGATCATCCCGGGGAGGCGGAAGCTCAGGCCTTCGGAGGCGATCCAGCGCCACTTCTCGTGGAGGAAGAGCCATGAGAGCCCGAAGAGGGACTTCATCAGCGCGGGGTGCTCGTGGTTGGTCGCCCAGGCGGCGTCGACGGCCGCGCGGGTGAGCGCCGCGCGCCGGTCGTGCAGCAGCAGGTCGAACCAGCGCGCGTAGTCCGTCGAGGCGTGGAAGTAGAAGCCCTCGTCGCGCGCGTAGCCCAGCGTCGGGGCGGTGCGGATGAGCACCACCATGTAGACGATGGCGAGCGCCGCGCCGATGGCGTGCGGCTTGAGCGCCGTGGCGACCCGTTGGAGCCGCGTCATCGGACGTCCCCCTCGTAGCAGTAGTGGCGCATCCCGGGCGCCTCGGCGCGCACCTCGATGGTGAGCTGTCGCGTGGTGTTGGCCCACGCTCGGGTGTCGATCTCGAAGCCCTTCCACCCTTCGCCGTCGCGGTGGATCGAGCGGCCCGCCTCGGTGCCGTCGACCAGCACCCGGAGCTCGACGGGCCCGCCCTGGTTGCCGAGGTCGTCGCCTCGCTCGGCCTCGTAGGCGATGCCGTGGTGGCCGTGGAAGACCGTCCCCATCGGCACGTCGCGGAAGCGGGTGACCATCGCCCCGCCTTGGATCGGGTGCGACCAGATGCAGCGCCGACCGCGGTGCTCCATGTCTTCGATGATGGTGGCGCCGACGTAGTTCCAGCCTTCGGGGGAGCAGAAGAAGCGGTCGGCGCCGGGGAGGGCTCCCTGGCCGAGGCCGCCGCCCGCGACGAAGTTTCCGGTGCGCCAGTCGCACGGCGTGGGGGCGTCGCCGACGAGGCGGAAGGCCTCCGCGTCGGGCGGGTGAAGGTGCTCGATGAGGTCGTAGCGCACCGTCGCAGGAGCGGGGTTCACCAGGGTGCGCACGGTGATGGGGCCGAAGTCCCGGTGGGCGGTCTCGCGCCACCCGCGGAGGTCGGGGTTCTCCCGGCCGCGGAGGGTGGCGACCAGCGCGCGGCGGTAGCGGGTCGCGTCAGGGCGGGCCGCGTCCGCCAGCGGGATCATGTCGGCGAAGTACTGTCGCGCGAGCGGATCGGTCCAGAGCGGGGCGGAGGTCACGAGGTCGCCGGGGTGGCGGGCGCTGCGGAGGTACGCGGCCGCGGCGCGCCAGTGGGACTCCTTCGGCACGCGGGCCTGGATGACGGCCTGCGAGGCGAGCTCGACCAGGGCGACCAGCGGGACCAGCAGCGCCGCGAAGCGCCAGCGGGGGTGAGCGGGAGAGGGCTGTTCCACGGGGGCGGCGGACTCTAGTCGCTACGCCGCGGGTAGCACAACCGCTACACCCCCGGCAGCAAGCCCATCATGCGCGCGGCCCACACGGCCATGAACGCGACGCCGAAGACGGCGAGCGAGGCGCGGACGAAGCGCTCCCAGAGCGGGTGCTGCGGGCGGAGGGTGAGCGCGAGGGAGATCGCGAGGCCCAGCGCGAGGGCGGAGGGCAGGGCGAGCGGGTGCAGCGAGAGGCTGCCGTGGAGGTCACCGTGGAGCAGCCGAAGCGACGCGCGGGTCATGCCGCACGCGGGGCAGGGGCGGCCCGTGGTGATCTTCACCAGGCAGGTGCTGAAGGGGACGAGGGCGAGGGCGGAGCAGATGAGGGCGGGAGGGACGATGGGGCCGAGGCGTTCGCGGATGACCGGCCAGGGCGCCATCGGAGGGACTCTACGAGCACATCAGCCGATGTGCTTGGCTTCCCACTCCCACTGATTGGAGATCGCCCACGGGGTGTAGATGAAGCAGGTGCAGACCATCAGCAGGGTGTTGAGCAGCCACATGCCGAAGAACCCGCCGGGGTCCTTCTGGAAGCGGAAGCCGCGGCCCGAGATGGAGGTGTTGTTCCACTCATATTCGAGCAGGTTGTTGTGATACCAGGGGAAGTAGATCCCGAAGGTGAGGCTGGTGAGGATCGAGCCCAGCAGCCAGATGCCGAGGAGCGATCCGCCGTCGCCGTTGTAGGCGAGGCGCTCGCCGCTGACGTCGACCTGCGAGTAGATCCAGCTCTTCATCTTGCAGATGTACCAGGGCGTGTAGATGCCCATGGTGCACATGGTGATGAGCAGCGGGACGATCATGGTGCTGATGAGGCCGCCGGCCGTGCCGTGATAGGCGCAGCGCTTCCCCTCGATCGTGATGTTGTCCCAGTAGTACTTGAGCAGCTTGTTCATCCCGGCGACGGCGACGAAGAAGATGCCCACGTACATCAACAGCAGGAGCATCACTCCGATGGCCCCGCCCGCGGCAGAGGGCTGGTTGCTCACGCTGTCGCGCGTCGCCGCCATGACCGCAGCCGCCGAGCCGCCGAGCACAAGCTCGACCCCGAGCACCGGAAGGAAGATCCCGAGCAGGTAGACGGAGAAGAGCGATCCGCCGCCGCCGGAGTAGTTCACCCGGCCGCCGCCGCCCATCATCATTCCGCCGCCGGCCGGGGGATAACCGCCGCCCGGGGGAGGGCCGTAACCGCCGCCGCCCGGGGGAGGGCCGAAGCCGCCGCCCGGGGGAGGGCCGAAGCCGCCGCCCGGAGGAGCGCCGAAGCCGCCGCCCGGGGGAGGGCCGAAGCCACCGCCCGGAGGTGCGCCGAAGCCGCCGCCACCGGGAGGAGCGCCATAGCCGCCACCCGGGGGATAGCCCCCCGCCGCGTGGACAGGACCAAGCCCGTTGCTACCTGGAATCTGCATCATTCCGAGAAACCCTCCGTGTCGTGTGCGGGAGCGCTGGCCATCGGTCGACGGTCGCTCGCCCCGGGTTACAGCATGGTACGCCAGGGCATGGAAGCCCCTCCCCGCTGGAGGGACGTTTCCTGTCAGTCCGTGGAAGGGCTGCCGATGCGCCTCGCGACCTGTGGTACCGATCATGCCCCGAATGGCAACGATGGACCGAGAGCGACGGCGCGCGCAGATACTCACCATCGCGGCGGAGGTCTTCGCGGAGAAGGGCTACCACGACGCCAAGATCGAGGACATCGTGGCGCGGGCGAAGGTCGCTCGGGGCACCTTCTACCTGTACTTCGAGGACAAGCGGGCGATCTTCGAGGAGCTGGTCTCGGGCTTCGTGCGCCAGCTCGCGGAGACCATCGAGCCCATCGAGACGGTGCCCGACTCCGATCCCACGCGGGTGATGTTCGAGCTGCGAAGCAACCTGCTGCGGCTGGTGGAGCGCTTCATGGCCGAGCCCGCCATGGCGAAGGTGCTCTTCTCCGCGGCGGTGGGCCTCGACGCCGACTTCGACCGGCGGCTGCTCACCTTCTATGAAGAGGTCGCCGGGCTGATCGAGCGCTCGCTGGAGCAGGGCGAGGAGGCCGGCCTGGTGCGCCCCGGCCACCGGCGCATCCGGGCCTTCTGCCTCACCGGGATCATCAAGGAGCTGCTGTATCAGCTCATCTTGCGGCGCGCGGTGTCCGAGCCCGCGGAGCTCGTCGACACCATGCTCGACCTGGTGACCGACGGGCTGTTTACGGATCCAGCGCGGGCGGCGGTGCGGGCTTCGAGCGCCCCACGCGCCACGCGATGAGGGTGGCGACGAGGGCGAGGACGCCCACCGCGATGCCCGCGCGCCCGTCGTAGAGGGAGACGGCGACGGTGACCGCCGCCGCGACGGCGGTGACCGCGATTCGGTCGAAGAGGCGCACCCGGTCGCGCGTGGCGATGGCGAGCTGCACCTCCGAGAGCTGCTTCTCGAAGGACCTGTTGGACGCGTCGCGCGCCCGGCACTGGGCCAGGAGCTGCGCGGCCTCGTCGAGGGCCCCGCGCTCACGGAGGGCGACCACGAGGTTGGTCATCGCCGACTGCAACCCGGGCCGGATGCGCAGCGCCTCGCGGCTGGCGGACTCGGCCTCGCGGTAGAGGTGCAGCTCGAGCGCGGCGTAGCCGAGGTTGGCCCACGCGGCGTAGTGGTTGGGGTCGAGGCGGATGGCCTCGCGCGCGGCCTCGGCGGCCTCGGGGAAGCGGCGGCGCTCGGTGAGCAGCCACGCGAGGCGGCCGAAGCCCGCGGCGCTGTCGGGCTCGTGCTTGATGAGCTCGCGGGTGAGGGCCTCGGCGCGGTCGTAGTCCTTGAGGGTGCCGAGCACCCGGGCGGACATCTCCAGCACCACGCCGTCGTTGGGGTCGAGCGCGAGCGCGCGGTCGATGGCCGCGGCGGCCTCCTGCGGCCGGGCGACCTCCACCAGGCTGAGGGCGCGGCGCACCTGGTAGCGCGCGTAGTCGGGCTCGTACTTGAGGGCCTGGTCGAGGTGCGAGAGCGCCTCCTCGTAGCGGCCCATACACTGGAGGGTAAAACCGGCCAGGTAGTGGCAGTAGCCGCGGTCGGGCGCGGCGCGCACCGCCGCCTGCACGGCCTCCCAGGCGGGCTCGTAGCGGCCGGCGCCGAGGCGCGCGCGGGTGAGCAGCACCAGCGAGTCGGCGTCCGTCGGCGCGGCGCCGAGGGCGGCGCGGGCTTCCCGTTCGGCGGCGTCGTAGCGGCCCAGGTCGAGGGCGACCCGGGCGCGCTTGCGGTGCCTCTCTGCGACCTCCGCTGGAGTCATGCGACCTTTCGTAGCAGAGACGCTCTCGCGCAACCACTACCTCCGCCCGAGGGCGGAGGATGGTCTCAGCGGTAGCGCAGGCCCACCCGGAGGCGGAGGAGCCCGGCGGGCGACATGGACTGGCCCGCCGCGTCGGTGAAGGCCCCGCCGGGGACGAAGACGCCGCCCTCCACGCCGCCGGACAGCACCAGGTGCTCGGCGAGGGTGCGCTGAAGGAGCACCGCGCCGTCGACCTCCACGCCGAGGTCGCGCGACGACGAGCTGCCGCCGCGCCAGTTCTCGCTGCGGGAGAGAGCGCGCTGCGCGTAGGGGTCGACGACGTCCGAGGTGGCGAAGGCGAGCACGCCGCCGAGGCGCAGCTCGATCCATCGCGCCGGGCGGAAGATGGCGTAGGGGAAGAGGTAGGACGCGCCGGATACGCCGCCGTTGGTCGGCAGCAGCTCGGCGCCGCGGGTGGGTCGGGCGCCCAGCTCGGGCGACTGCGCGATGTGGGCCGAGCGGGCGGTGTGCGCCGCCAGCACCTCGGGGAAGAGGATGAGCCCCACCCGGTGGTCGGGGTCGATGGTGGCGCGCTGCTGGATGGCGTCTTCGCTGTTGGAGTCGCCGGACGCGTAGCCGGCCTCCAGCACCACGTCGAGTCTGGGCGAGGTGCGCCCGACCTGGACGATGGCCATGAGCTGCCGGAGGGTCTGCTCTGGGTTCTCGACGGTGCGGGTGTACGTGGTCGAGCCGCCCGCGTAGGCGGCCTCGATGGCGCCGTAGATGCGGCCGCCGCGGCTGTCGTTGAAGCCCCAGCGGGCGAACACGTCGACGAAGACGGCGGAGAGGGTGTCGCCGAGGGGGTTCTCCTGCCAGCGGTAGGCCCCGTAGGCGCCGACGCGGTCGGGGCCATCACCGTAGTAGGCCGCGAGCACGCCCTGGAAGGCGAGCTCGTCGCGGCGGTGGTAGTCCGCGAGCAGGTCGGAGGCGACCCAGTCGCCGCCGAGGGCGACCACCAGCGGGCGAGAGCGGCCGAGCGGGCGCGTCGCGAGCATCACCCGGCGCACGAGGTCGCCGTAGCGGTAGTCGCCGAACACGGGCGGCGTGTCGCCGTCGTTGGCCACCATGCCGAGGCCCCAGGAGAAGCCCATCTGCCCGACGCGCAGCAGGCCGATGGGGGTCTCCCAGTCGAGGTAGAGGTACCGGAAGCGCAGGCCCGGATAGCCGTACTCATCGGTGCGCAGCGCCTGCGGAGACACGCCGAAGGTGAGGTCGCCGAAGGCCACGCCGTTGACGACGTCCATCTGCCCGACGATGCGGAGGTCGGGGGTGAAGGCGACGTCGCCGCGGAGGCGCACCCACTGCTCGCCCCAGGTGTTTCGGCCGAGGGTGCCGGTGGAGGCGGCGTCGGTGCGCGGGAGCGGGCGCAGGTCGATGGTGCTCATCATGTTGAGCCGGAGGCGGTACTCGCCGCCGAGGTGCACGACGACGCCGCGGGGCCTCGGAGCCGCTGCGGCGGGGCTGGGGGCCGGAGCGCGCGGGGCCTCCTGGGCGGAGGCGGACGAAGCCGCGACGGCGACGGCGCAGGCGAGGCTCAGAAGCGCCGGCTTGCGCGCGCGGACAGATCCCAACAGCAGTTGCTCGTACATCGGTGCCTCTACGCCCAGTCCGGCGGGCGGCAACGAAACTACACCGCGCTCGGCCTTTGCAATCGGGATTTCAGCCTCTGTAGGATGGGGTCCATGCGAACGAGGATCTTAGTGGCGATCGCGGCCGTCGCGGCGCTCGTCGGATGTGATGGGGGTGGCACGCCCGCGGGAGCGCGGCTCACTCCAGCCGGTACCGGACCGCGCGTGGTGTGGGACCTCAACACCAACACGCTCCCGATGATTCCGCTGCCCAACGACGTGGCCACGTCGCCCGACCCGACCTCGCCGACGGGGCGGCGCATCAACGCCAGCCTGATCGTTCCGACGGGCATCGAGCGCTCGGTGCGCGCCCGCTTCGACGAGCTCGACGGCTGGGGCACCTTCGCGCCCATCTCCCTCTCCTTCGAAGAGCACATCGACGTCGCCGACCTGCTGCGCCGCCAGGGGGGGAGCGACCACTTCCGCCAGTCGGATTTCCCCGGGCACGCGATCTACCTGATCGACCTGGAGACGGGCCTGCCGGTGCCGCTCGACTTCAACTCGGGCAACTACCCCTACGCGGTCACGCACACCGACCAGTACTTCGACAACGACCCGCGCAGCACCGAGTCGAACCTGCTCTTCGAGACCGTCGAGGAGGACGCCAACAACAACGGCGTGCTCGACCCGGGCGAGGACACGGACTTCGACGGCGTGCTCGACCACCCCAACACCCTCGACGGGCGCCTCACCGGCGATCGCCAGGACGGGTACGACCGCATGGCGTGGTTCTACGAGCGCGAGAGCCGCACGCTGATCATGCGCCCGCTGCTCCCGATGCGGCAGCGCAAGACCTACGCGGTGGTGATCACCAACCGCCTCGTGGGCGAGCGCACCGGCACCGCCGTCCGCTCTCCCTTCGACCACGTGAACCACTCGCGCCAGACCGCCGCGCTCGAGCCCCTCGAGCGTCACTTCCGCGCGCACCCCGAGCTCTACGGCAGCCTCGCCACCAACGGCTGGAACGACGTGGCCCTCGCGTGGTCGTTCACCACCCAGTCGGTCACCGACGACCTCGACACCGTGCGCAGCGGGCTCTACGGCCGCGGCCCGATGGCCCGCCTGGCCACGGAGTTTCCCGCCGACACGGTGCCGATGCCGATGCAGGGCGGCGCCGGCACCTGCCCCGCGCCCGGCTCGCGGGTCTTCGTCGCCTCGGGCGAGGCCTTCCGCGGGGTGCTCAACAGCCTCGGCGGCGTGCTCGGCCTCAACGCCGAGGGCACCGCGGCGCTCCTTCGCAGCTACGCGAGCCTCTCGCACGTCGTGACCGTCCTCTATGACACGCCGTACCTCCTCGGCGACCCGGAGCGGGAGAGCCGCGACGACGCCTTCGAGATCGACTGGCAGACCGGCCGCGCCCGCGTGAACCACGACGTCATGGCGATGACCATGTTCATCCCGACCGAGGCCGAGGGGCAGCGGCAGCCCTTCGCGCCGCTGCTGTTCATGCACGGCCACGGCAGCAACAGCGCGGAGATCCTCGGGTACGGCGGCCTGGTGCTGCAGCACGGCAACGCGCTCGTGACCCTCAACGCCCCGGGGCACGGCCTCGAGCTGAGCCCGGTGATCCTTGCCGCCGTGCGCGCGGCCTTCAGCGGCCGCTGCCTGCAGGGCGCGGCGAACTCCATCACCCTCGGGCGGGCGCGAGACCTCGACGGCGACATGAGCCCCGACAGCGGCGCCAACTACTGGACCGCGTACCTCTTCCACACCCGCGACTCGGTGCGCCAGACCATCATCGACGAGATCCAGGCCATCCGGATGCTGCGCGGCTTCGACGGTCGCAACGCGCGCCCGCGCACGCTGACCACCCGGGACGGCAACGCCTTCGCCTTCGACGGGGACTACAACCGCGACGGCCGGCCCGACATCGCCGGCGACTTCGACGGCAACGGCACGCCCGACCTGGGCGGCCCGAACTCCCCCTACGCCGCCGCGGGCGGATCGCTCGGCGGCATCGTGACGGGCCTCCTCGCGGGCGCCGAGCCGGCGCTCACCTCGAGCGTCCCGGTGGTCGGCGGCGGCGGGCTCGCGGACATCGCGATCCGCACCGAGAACGGCGCGGTGCTGGCCGCGCTGATGCTGCGGGTGATGGGGCCGCTGGTGGTCTCGGTGCAGAGCACCGGAGCCGGGCGGGGGACCTCCTGCGCCGCGGGCGAGTACGCGCTCCAGATCGTGGGGCCCTCGCTGAGCTCCAGGGCCCGCGTGGAGTTCGCGTGCCTGCCCGGCGCGGAGCTGAGCGGCGACGACGTGCTGCTGGTGCGCAACCTCACCAACGGCCACGTGTCGTGCAGCGGCTCGTCGGGCGGAATGCCCGGGCGCTTCCGGGTGCATGTCCCGTCCGACGCGGGCGACCGCTGGGTGGTGGAGCACTACCGCCACGGGCGCGACCGGATGCGCTTCGGAGAGTGCACCTGGATCGGCGCCGCTCCGACGGCCGACCGGGTGATCAGCACCTGGCAGGTCGGCGCTCCGGCGCGCGACGCGGGCTGCACGGAGTGCGCGCGCTTCGAGACCACCCGATGGGAGGTCGGCGCTCCGCTGGTGGCGCCGATGGCGGGCTTCGGTCGGCGTCGGCAGACGCCGGAGTTTCGCCGCCTCGTGATGCTGGCGCAGATGGCCCTGGAGAAGGGCGACCCCATCAACTACGTGCGCCGGGTCTTCCTCGATCCGCTCACCGCGCCCGACGTCCCGGCGAGGCCGCGCAGCATGCTGGTGACCAACACCACGGGCGACCCCAACGTCACCATCGCCACGGGCTACGCCATGGCCCGCGTCGCCGGCATCGTGCCCTTCCTCCCGTCGGACGCTCCGCCGCACCTCGCGGAGTTCAGGGCGCCCGCGAGCTTCGCGGCCTCGCACCCCGGCTTCGCCTCGCCCAACGACGTGCTGCTGGCCAACCACGCCATCGAGGGCCTCTCCCGCCTCGGGCGTCACCCCGCGGGCCCCGGCGCGGAGAACTTCCTCGTCGACGTCGATGACATCTCCGACGGGCGGCAGTTCTTCTCCACCGACGAGCGCACCCAGCGCCCGCAGTCCGACGGCGGCATCGCCCCGGTCACCCTCGGCCGCAACGGCGTGCCCGGCCCGGCGCTGCGCTGGTCGCGTCGCTCGGTGGCGATGTCCGGCCCCAACGACGACACCGTCTGGACCTACGCCAGCGGGGTGCCCACCTCGGGGATGGTGAGCCCCTACGTGCAGCCCCGCGGCATCCACGGCTTCCAGAAGATCTACGACTCGTCGCTGGGCTTCGACATGGCCGTGTACATGTTCAGCATGGTCGGCCGGTACCTCCATACGGGCGGCACCGTGATCCCCTACCTGGCCGACCCGACGGGGCACCACTGCCTCGAAGACTCGACCTGCGCGTTCATCCGCTGACCCGACCCGAACCCTCCCTCCCTCCATCCATCGCGCGGCGTTGCAGGGCCTGCGGGTTCCGTGCGAACACCCTGCGCCATGTTCAAGAAGGTGCTGGTAGCCAACCGCGGTGAGATCGCCGTCCGGGTGATCCGTACGCTGCACGAGATGGGCATCGCCGCGGTGGCGGTGTACTCCGAGGCCGACCGGGCGGCGCTCCATGTGCGCATGGCCGACGAGGCGTGGCCCATCGGCCCGGCGCCCGCGCGAGAGTCGTACCTGGACATGGACCGGGTGCTCGACGCGGCGAGGAGGTCCGGCGCCGAGGCGATCCACCCGGGCTACGGCTTCCTCTCGGAGAACCCCGAGTTCGCCGACGCGTGCACCCGCGCGGGGATCGTGTTCATCGGTCCTCCGGCGAGCGCGATGAGGGCGATGGGGAGCAAGCCCGCGGCGCGCGCCCTGATGAGCGCGGCGGGCGTCCCGGTGGTCCCCGGCGCGCAGCCCGGAACCATCGATGAGCTCCGCGCGGCGGCCGAGCGCGTGGGCTACCCCGTGATGTTGAAGGCCGCGTCGGGCGGCGGCGGCAAGGGCATGCGCTTCGTCGATCGCCCGGAGGACCTCGCGGCCGCCTACGAGCGCGCGCAGAGCGAGGCGCTCAAGAGCTTCGGCGACGCGACGGTGTACCTGGAGAAGGCCGTGGTGCGTCCGAGGCACGTCGAGATCCAGGTGCTGGGCGACCAGCAGGGCAACCTGCTTCACGTGTTCGACCGTGACTGCTCGGTGCAGCGGCGGCACCAGAAGGTGGTGGAGGAGGCGCCGTCGCCCGCGGTGTCCGCCGAGCTGGTGAAGCGCATGGGCGAGGTCGCGGTGCGCGGCGCCAAGGCGGTGGGGTACTTCTCCGCGGGGACCTTCGAGTTCCTGCTGGGCGAGAACGGGGAGTTCTACTTCCTGGAGATGAACACCCGGCTCCAGGTGGAGCACCCGGTGACGGAGCTCATCACGGGCCTCGACCTGGTGCGAGAGATGGTGCGCGTCGCCCACGGCGAGGCCCTCGGCTTCGGCCAGGAGGACATCGTGCGCCGAGGCGCGGCCATCGAGTGCCGCGTCTACGCCGAGGACCCGTCGAGCGGCTTCCTCCCTTCCCCCGGCCGCATCGAGAAGCTGCGCGTGCCGGGCGGGCCGGGCGTGCGCGACGACGGCGGCGCCTACCCCGGCTGCGAGATCAGCAGCTTCTACGACCCGCTCATCTCCAAGCTCAGCGTGTGGGCGCCCGACCGTCCTCGCGCGGTCGCCCGGATGGCCCGCGCCCTGCGCGAGTACGTGGTGACGGGCATCCGCACCAACCTGGCCTTCCACCAGCGGCTGATGGCGCACCCGGCCTTCATCAAGGGGGACTACGACACGGGCTTCATCGACCGCTTCCGGGACGAGCTCGTGGACTACCCCCAGGTGGCCGAGGACGACGCCGAGGCGTGGGCCGTCGCCACCGCCCTCGCGGCCTCGAAGCTCGAGACCTCCGCCGTCGCGCCCGTGGAGCAGGGCGGCTCTCGCGGTCTGTCGCCGTGGGTGACGGCCCAGCGAGGCCGCTGGTCGTGAAGCTGCGGCGGCTCGACGTCGAGGGCTTCCGCTCGATCGAGAGGCTGTCGTGGAGCCCGGGCGATCTCACGGTGCTCACCGGGTCGAGGGCGGGCGACCTCTGCGCCGCGGCGCTGCACATCTCCAACACCGCGCGGGGCTGGAGCAGCTTCAGCGAGGCCTTCGCCAGCGAGCCGCCGCACCCGGCGGAGCGCTTCACCGATGGCTACGCGGAGACCCGGTGGTTCGCGCGGCTCGGGCCTCCGGAGGAGGGCGCGCTCGACCTCGGCTACGAGGCCATCATCGAGCGCGTCGAGCAGGGCCACGGGTGGGCGATCGTCTATGAGCGCTTCACGCAGGAGGACGACTTCGAGCTGAAGGAGATGCTCGAGCGGCAGGGCTCCCGCGCGGTGTTCACGCCGGCGCACAAGGGCCCCGTGCTCGCGGGCACGCGCCCCCCGAAGGAGCAGGTCGCCACCCTCGCGGACGACCTGACCGCGCTCGGTGCGCTGTCGGCCTTCTACAACGACAAGCGGGTGCAGCCCTACACCGAGCGCCTCGCGGGCTGGCGTCGGCACGGGCGCATCGACCCCTCGGCGGAGGGCGCTCCGAGGCGCTTCGAGGCCGAGCGGGTGTTCCACGACCGGCTGTCGGAGGACGGGCGCAACCTGGTGAACGCGCTCTACAGCCTGTGGGATTTCGAGGCGCTCCGGGCGCCGGTGCTCGCTGGGCTCCGGGCGCTCGACCCGACGGTGACGGGCCTGAGCTTCCCGCTCGTGGGCGAGCAGGGGCTCACGGTGGCGCTCTCGCACGACGACGGCCGGGCGACGGAGCTCGCGGCGATGAGCGACGAGGCGGTGGCGTGGCTGCTGCGCGGGGCGATGCTCTGCGCGGTGTCGCCCGCTCCGCTGCTGGTCCTCGACGCGGCGGAGGACGGCCTCCCAGGCGCGCTGATCGCTCCGCTCGCGGCGATGCTGCGCGCGGCGTCGGAGCGCGTGCAGGTGGTGCTCACGGGGGTGTCGGAGGCGCTCGACGCGGCGCTGACGGAGGCCTTCGCGGGTGCGCCGGAGGGCCCCCGGCTGGTGCGCCTCGAGGTCTGAGGGGCATCGAGGAGGAGGGGCGCTCGCTCAGAGCGGGCGGGGGCAGAGGCGGTGCGCGACCTCGCACTGCATCGGGTCGCGGTAGAGCGAGCGGCAGTCGGAGCCCGAGCACGAGCAGCCGCCCAGACCGATGCACTCGGCGCCGTTCCAGGCGTAGCCGAGGAAGAGCGCGCAGGCGCCGACGGCGCGAGCGTCTTGCGGGGGGCAGATGGGAGGAGGCTCGGTGCCGCCGTCCATGCCGCAGCCCGGCTCGATGGCGCACGCGACGGTGTCACCGCCGCAGGTGCAGGTGGTGCAGGCGTCGATGCGGCACGGGACCCCGATGCGGCACATCACCCCGCTGATGGTGCAGAAGCCGGGGCCGGCGTCCGGCGGAGGAGGGATGATCCCGCAGGCGCCGCGGCGGAGGTAGGGGCGACCGGGGCAGGTGGAGCTGGCCATGAAGCTCGTTCCGTCGCAGGCGCACCAGGTCGTGAGGTCGCGGGTGCAGGGGGGAGCGGGCTGGCAGGTCCACGGGATGCCGCAGCCCTCGGGGCCGGTGCACAGATAGCCCGCGGCGCAGTCGACGTTGCCCTGACAGGTGCGAGGCGGCGGGCCCGCGTCGACGGGAGGCGGCGGGCCGTCGCAGGAGCCGCGGTAGAGGTAGGGCTGCGAGGGGCAGCTCGAGCTGCCGTAGTAGGTGCGGCCGTCGCAGCCGCAGAAGGGCGAGAGGTCGTCGGTGCAGGGGCGCCCGAGGGCGGGCTGGCAGGTCCACGGGATGTCGCAGCCCTCGGGGCCGAGGCACGCCGTTCCGCCGGCGCAGTCGGCGCTGCTGGTGCAGGTGCGGGGCACGTCGATCACCGGCGGGACATCGACCACCAGCGGGCGGTCGACCGGGGGGAGCGGGGTGTCGCCGTTCGTGGGCCGGTCGGTCACCACGGGCGCGTCGCCAGGGAGGCCGCCGTCAGGGTCGGCCTGGATGACCACCGAGCCGCAGCCGGCGAGGGCCGTCATCAGGCCAAGGAAGAGAGACGTCGTCAGGATTCTCATCGCGCACCTCCGAGTGTGACTGCCAGGACCGGTGTGGCTCAAGCAGGCACAGAACCCGCGTTCTCGCGGGGCATGAGACGGAACAGAACAAGGTTCGCGCCAACCTTTCCTCCTACCGTCGCGCGGGGATGGTGTACGGTCCGCGCCGTCGCGTCCGGTCGCGCGTTGCAGGGTGATTGACACCCCAAAGCGACGCCGCTAGACCCTCGCGCACGGAGCGCCTGTGCAGCAAGGACTCACCCAATCCTACGGTCCCGTCTTCCTGGTCGTCGGGTTCTCACTCTTCATCGCGGTGGCCATGTTCACCCTCGCGACGGTGCTGGGCCCGAAGAACCTCAAGCGCCCGCAGTCGCAGAGCGAGCCCTTCGAGTCGGGCAACCCCAGCTCCGGCACGCAGCACGTCAAGCTGTCGGTGAAGTTCTACCTGACCGCGATCCTCTTCGTGGTCTTCGATATCGAGGCGATCTTCCTCTACCCCTGGGCGGTTCTCTTCCAGCGCCTGGGCTGGGTCGGCCTCGCCGAGATGCTGGTGTTCATCACCGTGCTCTCCGCCGGCCTCGTCTATTGCTGGAAGAAGGGAGCCCTCGAATGGCAGACGTGACCCACCTCGAAACCCGCACGCTCGGCGGCGGCGAGTCCGGCTTCGCCACCACGAAGTTCGAAGCCCTGCTCGGCTGGGCCCGGAAGTATTCGCTGTTTCAGTACCCCTTCGCGACGGCGTGCTGCGGCATGGAGTTCTTCTCCACCGCGTCGCCCCGTTATGACATCGCCCGCTTCGGCGCCGAGGCCCCGCGCTTCTCGCCGCGCCAGAGCGACGTGCTCTGGGTCGTGGGCACCATCTCGCAGCGCCAGGCCCCGGTGCTGCGCCGCGTGTACGAGCAGATGACCGAGCCCAAGTGGGTCATCGCCTTCGGCACCTGCGCCTCCTGCGGCGGCTTCTACGACAACTACGCGACCGTACCCGGGATCGACAAGATCATCCCCGTCGACGTGTTCATCCCCGGCTGCCCGCCGCGCCCGGAGGCCGTGCTCGACGGCCTGATGCTGCTGCAGGACAAGATCGGCCGCTGCGACCGCACCCCCGAGACGCTGAAGAACACCGCGCTCCCCGACGGGGCCGAAGAGGCCCTCGAGAAGCTCTACCAGATCCGGATGAAGCCCTGAACGATGTCCAAGCTCATTCTCGAGCGCCTCAAGGCGCAGTTCGGCGATGACATCCTCGCGGTGAGCAGCTTCCGCGGCGACGACGTCGCGGTGGTGAAGCCCTCACGCTGGCTCGACGTGGCGCGCTTCGTCCACGACGACCCGCGCTGCGACTGCACCTACTTCGTCGACCTGTCGGCCATCGACAACTGCGACCCGCGCACCGACGAGCTCGACATGGACGACCGCTTCGAGGTGTACGTGATCGCGTACTCCGTCGCGAAGAAGCACCGCGTGCGACTCAAGACGCGCCTCTCCGGCGACGAGCCGCGCATCGCGTCGGTCATCCCGGTGTGGAGCGGCGCCAACTGGATGGAGCGCGAGGTCTTCGACATGTTCGGCGTGCACTTCGAGGGGCACCCGGACGAGCGGCGCATCCTCACGTACGACGAGTTCAAGGGACACCCGCTCCGCAAGGACTACCCGGCCAACCGTACGCAGCCGCTGGTCGAGTACCGCGACGGGACCTTCAACAAGCTCGGGCCCTTCCTGCAGGACGAGGGCATGCCCCTCAACCGCTCCGTGCTCCCCGACGAACGCCAGTAAGTCCTTCATTTCTACCCTACGTCCCACCCACCGCTTGGAGCGAACGCTTTCATGGAGCCCGTAGACCTCGACTTCGAAGAGGCTGACCTCGAACTTCCGAGCGAGCCCATGACCCTGCTCATGGGTCCGTCGCACCCTGCGATGCACGGCACCATCCGGATGGTCCTGAAGCTGGACGGCGAGACCGTGCAGGACGTGGACATCCAGCCCGGGTACCTGCACCGGGGCTTCGAGAAGATGTCCGAGCGCGGCACGTGGTCGCAGGTGTTTCCGTACACCGACCGGCTCAACTACGTGTCGCCGCTGCTCAACAACGTCGGGTACGCCCTCGCCGTGGAGAAGCTCCTCGGCATCGAGGTGCCGCGCAAGGGCCAGCTCTTCCGGGTGATCCTCGGGGAGATGTCCCGCATCGCCGACCACCTCACCGGCAACGGCGCCATCGCCATGGAGCTCGGAGCGTTCACCCCCTTCCTGTGGTTCCTCAAGGCCAGGGAGTGGATCTACGAGGCCTGCGAGGAGCAGACCGGCGCGCGGCTCACGCACTCGTTCTTCCGCATCGGCGGCGCGGCCTTCCCCCCCACCGAGAAGCTGCAGTCGCAGATCCGGTCGATCCTCCCGCGCGTGCTGGAGGTGATCGCCGAGGGCGAGTCGCTGCTCCTGAAGAACCGCATCTTCCTCGACCGCACCCAAGGTGTCGGCATCCTCACCAAGGAGCACGCGCTGGGCATGGGGGCCTCCGGGCCCGTGCTGCGCTCCGCGGGCATCGACTACGACGTCCGCAAGGACAAGCCCTACCTCACCTACGGCGAGTGCGACTTCGACGTGCCCGTGGGCGAGGACGGCGACACCTACGACCGCTTCATGGTGCGCTCCGAGGAGATGCGCCAGAGCTGCCGCATCATCGAGCAGTCGCTCGATCTGATGAAGAAGATCGCGCCGGGCTCGCCCGAGGACGCGGTGAGCATCACCGACCCGCGCATCGTGCTGCCCCCGAAGGAGAAGGTCTACTCGACCATCGAGGGCACCATCGCGCACTTCAAGCTCATCATGGAGGGCATCAACGTGCCGCCGGGTGAGGTGTACGGGTACACCGAGGCGGGCAACGGGGAGCTCGGGTTCCTGCTGGTGTCTCGCGGCGGCGGCAACCCGTGGCGCGTGCGGGTGCGCGGGCCGTGCTTCTTCTCCCTCCAGGCGGCGCACGACATGATCCGCGGCAAGATGCTCGCGGACATCATCCCGACCTTCGGCTCGATCAACATGATCGGCGGCGAGTGCGACCGGTAACCGCCCCCAAGAAGAACCTCTAGAGAGTCGATCGATGCCTACTTTCAAGCTTGATGACATCGAGATCCCCTTCGAGAAGGGCGAGACCATCATCCAGGCGGCCCACCGCCAGGGGATCGAGATCCCGCACTACTGCTGGCACCCGGGTCTCTCCGTCGCGGCCAACTGCCGCATGTGCCTCGTCGAGATCGAGCCCGGCCCCGGGCAGCGCGCGATGATGCTCGACGTCCTCAAGTGGGACGCCGCCAAGAACGACTACGTCGTCGACCGCAAGCCCAAGCTCCAGCCCGCCTGCCAGCAGATGGCCTCGGAGGGCATGGTGGTGCGCTCGGAGAACTCGCACTTCGTCAAGGACGCCAGGGCGCACGTGCAGGAGTTTCTCCTGGTCAACCACCCGGTCGACTGCCCCATCTGCGACCAGGCCGGCGAGTGCAGGCTCCAAGACTACTACCTCTCCGAGCAGCACACGCCCAAGCGCATGCTCGACGAGCCGGTGCACAAGCCCAAGGCCACCGTGTTCGGCGACACCATCGTCTATGACGCCGAGCGCTGCATCGCGTGCACGCGCTGCATCCGCGTCTGCGACGAGCTCGTCGGCGACCACATGCTCGACCTGCGCGAGCGCGGCAACCGCTTCGAGGTGGTCGTCGCGCCGGGGCGCAAGCTCGAGGGCGACTACACCCTGATGACCGAGCACGTCTGCCCGGTGGGCGCGCTCACCAGCAGCCACTTCCGCTTCAAGGCGCGGGTGTGGACGCTCAAGGAGGTGCCGTCGATCTGCCCGGGCTGCGCGACGGGCTGCAACATGTACATCGACGTCGACCTGCGAGAGCTGCGGGCCTACCGCAACCGCCCGCGCGACAACGAGCACGTCAACAAGTTCTGGATGTGCGACGACGGCATGATGACCTACCTGCGCGAGAGCGAGGGGCGGGTGCTCAAGGCCTCGGTGCGCAAGGAGAGCGGCCGCGAGGAGACCACCGTCGAGGCCGCGCTCGAGCGCGCCGCCGCGGGGCTGAAGGGCGTGCAGAAGGGCTGGCTCGCGGTGCTGCTCTCGGCGCAGGCGAGCACCGAGGACAACTTCGTGATGGTGGAGTTCGCCCGGCAGCTCGGCGCGCCGCTCTACCTGTCGGCGAAGGGCCCGTGGAAGGGCGATGAGATCCTCCGCAACGTCGACCAGAACCCCAACCGCGCGGGCGCGGTGGCGGTCGCCAACAACGCCAAGGTGGGCTCGCTCAAGGATCTGCTGCACGCCATCAGCGCGGGCCAGGTGCAGGCCGTGGTGGGCCTCGGCACGGACATCGACGCCGACGCGGAGTCGCTCGCGGTGCTGAGCCGCGTGTCCGAGGTGGTGCTGATCGCGGCGCACGACGGGCCGCTCGCGGCGCGCGCGTCGGTGCTGCTGCCGGCGGCGAGCACCTTCGAGGTGACGGGCAGCTTCATGAACGTGAAGGGCATCGCCCAGGAGTTTCGCAAGGCGCTGCCGCCGAAGGGCGACGCGGTGCCCGCGTGGGACCTCGTCGCGAGGCTCGGCAGGGCGATGGAGCTCGACCTGAAGTACCGGAAGTTCAAGGAGGTGCGCGCGGCGCTGGCGGTGCTCACCCCGGCGGCCAACCCGGAGCGAGTGCCCGCGGCGGACGCGCCCTCCGCTCCCCCGGCGGCCCCCACGACCCCGTCCACCGCGACGAACCCGTAGGAACGACGATGCTCTTCTGGATTTCCACGACCCTCAAGGTCCTCGTGGTGGTTGGATTTCTCGCGCAGGTCGCGGCGCTCCTCCTGTGGGTGGAGCGCAAGCAGTCGGCCATGATGCAGAGCCGCATCGGCCCCAACCGCGCCACCATCAAGATCGGCAGCCTCGAGATCCGCGCGGCGGGCCTCGTCCACTCCATCGCCGACGGCATCAAGATGGTGTGGAAGGCCGACTGGGAGCCCACCGGCGGAGACCACCTCCTCTACCGCCTCGCCCCCATCGTCGCGATCGTCCCGGCGCTCTGCCTCTGTGCGGTGCTCCCCTTCGGTCCGACGGTCTTCCTCGACCACGGGCGCGACCTCTACGACCCCGCGTGGGCCACCGACGCCGCCACCCTCGCGCGCTCGGTTCCGCTCCAGATCGCCAACCTCGACGTGGGCGTGCTCTTCATCTTCGCCATCGCGGGCGCCGGCGTGATCGGCGCCGCCCTCGCCGGCTGGTCGAGCGACAACAAGTTCTCCCTGATGGGGGGCCTCCGCGCCGCGAGCCAGATGGTGTCCTACGAGGTGGCCATGGGCCTCTCGCTGGTGGGCGCCATGATGATCTACCAGACGGTGCGCCTCGACGAGATGGTCACCTGGCAGACCCAGCACTGCTGGGGAATCTTCGTGCAGCCCGTCGCCTTCGTGCTCTTCGTGACGGCCGCCATCGCGGAGACCAAGCGCGTGCCCTTCGATACGCCCGAAGGCGAGAGCGAGCTCGTCGCGGGGTACTTCACCGAGTACGCGGGCCTCAAGATGGCGATGTTCGCCTCCGGCGAGTTCGTCGAGGTGTGCGTCTCCAGCGCGCTCATCACCACCATCTTCCTGGGCGGCTGGCAGTTTCCCTTCGTGCAGCTCACCGGGCTCGAGTTTCACTACCTCGGGCTCAACATCTCCTGGCACTGGGCGCACTTCGTCGTGGTGCTGGTCGGCTTCATCACCTTCTGCCTCAAGTGCGCCTTCCTGATCTTCATGCAGCTCCAGGTGCGCTGGACGCTGCCGCGGTTCCGCTACGACCAGATCATGAAGCTGGGCTGGCGGATGCTGCTCCCGGCGGCGCTGCTGAACGTCCTCGTGACGGGCACGGTGCTGCTGTTCCTCAATAGCGGCAACGGCTGATCGAGCGGAGACACGACAGATGCCTGGCAAAACCAAGGTGCTCAAGAAGCCGACCCGGACCCTCGCCGATCAGTCCTACCTGATCGAGGTGGTGAAGGGCCTCGGCACCACGCTCAAGCACTTCTTCCAGGGCACCGGCCAGATGGTGTCCGGCAACGTCCCCAACGCCGTGACCGACCCCCTCGCGGAGGGCATCTCGACGCTCTCCTACCCCGAGGAGAAGCGCGCGTACTCCGAGCGCTGGCGCGGCGTGCACCGGCTCACGCACCGCGACGACGGCTCGCCCCGCTGCGTGGCCTGCCTCTGCTGCTCCACCGCCTGCCCGGCGCAGTGCATCTACATCAAGCCCGGCGAGTACCCCGAAGGGGACAAGCGCCGCGGATACGAGCGCTACCCCGTGGAGTTCGTCATCGACGAGCTGCGCTGCATCTTCTGCGGGTTCTGCGTCGAGGCGTGCCCCTGCGACGCCATCCGCATGGACACCGGCACGCACATGACGGCCTTCGATGTGAAGTCAGACTTCGTCTACGACAAGGACAAGCTGATGAGCATGGTGTCGCAGCACGGCACCCAGAAGTCCGAGAACCCCCGCCACGAGCCCGGCGACCCGGGCCACCCCGGCATCGACCGCCTCCACGGCGGTCACTGATCCGTCCGTTCCGCGGGATTCATCCCTATCGCTTCTACACATCTCGACAGCGCGGCCTGGGGTACGGCGTGCGGCCACCGCATCGTCGTGCAGCGCCTGACCCCAGGCAACATCAGGTGGTCACCTTCGCGCGACGCGAAGGTTGCAAGGGGAAGCGCGGTGACGGCCGCGGTGCGGGGCGGGCGCGGCGACGGTGCGGGCGCGGCGACGGTGCGGGCGGGCGCGACGGTCTACCGAGCGGGCCGCGACAGCGACTACGCCTGCAACCTTCGCGTCGCGCGAAGGTGACCACCTGATGTTGCCTGGGGTCAGGCGCTGCACGCCGAGGAAGAGGCGGCACGCCGTACCCCAGGCCGCGCTATCGAGATGTGTAGAAGCGACAGGGATGAATCCCGCGGAACGGGAGACGGCGTCAGAGGTTGAAGAAGATCCGGCCGTTGAGCGAGGCGGTCCAGAGGCCGGTGTAGATGGCGTCTCCGCCGCTGCTCCTCACGAAGTACGGGAAGTCGAAGGCCCCGGTGATGTCGGCCAGGGGGGTGCTGCCGTCGCCGCCCGCGATGGTGTAGCCGACGTACGCGCCGAGGGGCATCACGAGGCCGTCGAAGTCCGGAAACAGCAGGCCCGTGCGCGCCCCGACGAAGAGGTTGGGGTTGATGCTGGCGGTGAAGGCCAGCGGGATGTTGAGCGACTTGCCCAGCGGGTCGCTGGTGGTGAGCTGGAGGAAGGCGCCCGTGTCGAGGCGCATGGTGTCGCCGAGGTGCAGGAGCACCGGGACGCCGACGTTGATGCCGAAGTCGCCGTTGATGGGCAGGGAGAGGGCGAGGCGGGCGCCCACCTCGACGTCGCCGCGGAGGAAGCGGTACGTGCCGTAGACCGACGGGCGGTTGTACTGAAAGTCAGGGCTGAGGGTGAGCGGGAGCACCGTCGCGCCGACCTCGAGGTCTTCGGTGATGCCGAAGCCCCCGCCCACGGAGAGGCCCACGCCGGTGGACGAGGACGTGGTGCCGAGGAAGGTCACCTCGGTGTGCGAGATGACGAACTCCGCGTCGACGCGCAGGGTGTTGCGGGTGAGTGTCAGCGGGCGGCGGGCGAAGGACAGCGGGAGCTGCTGGGCCGGGGCGACCTGCTGGGCCTGCGCGCTGGAGGCGGCGGACACCGTGGCGAGGGCGGAGAGGGCGATGCTCAGTCGGGTAATTCGCTTCATGGAAATGACCTCCATCGTGGACGGGCAGGGCGCGAGTCTGCGACCCACCCGGGCGGACCATGGGCGCGCCCGCGGACATGGCTACCCCCCCGGCGCGAATGCCCCAAAATACAGGCATTCGAGCGGCGTCGAGGGAGGCCCAGGCGCGAAGGCCGAGTGGCACCCCGGGTGCGCACCCGCGGTGACGCCGAGGAGGGAGCGGATCAGCCCGCCGTGGTCGCCGCTCGCACCGCAGCCACCCCTCGCTGCACCGCCGCGTCGGCGTCGCCGGAGGCCATCGCCAGCGCCTCGGAGAGCAGCTCCACCTCGGCCAGCCGCTCGCCCAGCTTCGCCAGCTCGGTGAGCGCCGCCGCCCTGGCCGCGCTGCCGCCCCAGGCCGCCGCCGCGACCAGCGCCTCGGTGGCACCCATCGCCGCGAGGGCCTTCGTCGCCATCGCACCGACGCCCGCCTCGCGGGCCTTCATCGGGGTGCGAGCCACCGCCGAGAGCGCCCCCGCCGCGACCTCGCGCCAGCGCCGCTGGAACACCCCGAATACCTTGCCACGTAATACCTCCTTGTCGGTGCGCGCCGTCGCCAGGAGGAAGGGCAGCAGCGGAGCGCGGGCGGCGTCGTCGATGGGCGGCAGCAGCCCCGCGAGGAAGCCTCCGTCGTCGGCCACCATCAGCCCCATCACCGGGTGCACGTCGGCCGCCGCGATGGCCCGCTGAAGCTCCTGCTTCTGGAGGGGGTTGCGCCGGCCGTCGCGCACCTGCGCGGCGTAGGAGCGCCACTGCTCGCCCTGGTCGCGGTTGGTCCCCCGGGCCTGCGGGGCCACGTCGGCCAGCACCCGCTCGGCGGAGGCTCGCACCGGGACCTTCGGCCCGGCCACCACCTCGGCCAGCGCCGCATAGCCCGCGGGCGTCACCGTCGCGCCCGCCATCGCCTCGGCCGCGGCGACCCGGGCGTTCATCGGGGCCCAGGCGCAGAGCATCACCGCCGCGAGCGCGTCGGTGCCGGACGCCCCGGCGACGCGCAGCGAGGCGACGTCCTCCGGCGCCAGGAAGACCGCCGCCCCGAGGACGCCCTGCATCGCCCGGAGGTCGCCGCGACGGAGCAGCGCCGCGCCCGCCGCGAGGGGGTTGGGACCGTAGTTCCATCGGGAGAAGAGCCGGGGGTTGAGCTCCGGGGAGAGCGCGTCGAGGGCCGCTCCGTCGCCCGCCACGTCGCTGAAATCAAGCGCGCCGATCACTCCGAGGGCTCCTTCCGGGGCGCGAAGCGGTCGGCCCGGCTGGTGGGAAACATCGCCTGCCACAGCTCCTCGGGCGGGCGCCCCAGCGTCGCCCCGAGGCGCGAGAACACGAAGACCCCGAGCCTGCCCCGAGGTGGCCTCGCGATGGCCGCGAGGTCGAGCTCGTCGAGGGTGATGCCCGTGCTCGAGCGCAGGGCGTCCACCTCCGCGCGCACCGCCGTCGGGTCGCCGCCCGCCCGCCGGATCCCGAGGGCGGTGCGCATCAGCGCGTGGTAGCCGGCCATCGCGGTCATCCAGGGCTCGACGACGGCGCCGCGGTCGACGGCCTCGAGCGCTCCGGCCCGGGCGTGCATCTCCTCCATGGGCAGCGCGTCGAGCTCGCGGAGCGCGCCAGGAAACTCCGTCGCCAGCGCCCTCAGCCGCGCGCGGTCGGGCGCGGCGCCGTGGTGCTGGTGGGCGACGCGCAGCGAGAGCAGCGAGCGGTACTTCCGCGCGAGCGCGGGCACATGGGCGGACAGGGTCATGGCAATGGGCCGCCACCGTAGCGCAACGCCCGCCAGCGTCGAAGCGGTATAGCCTCCGCCGTAGCACCGTGAACGCACCGGGGTCCCTCTCTCCGTCCCGCTCGCTGACCGTCCGGGTCACGCTGCTGCTGCTGGTGCCGATCGTGCTGCTGCTCACGCTGCACGGCTGGATACGCCTGGAGATGCGCCGCGCGGACCTCCACGCGGGCGCGGTGCGCAGCCTGGACAACCTCGGCCACGTGGTGGCCCTCTCGCTCAACGCCTTCCTCGACGGCCGCAGCCTCGACCAGCTCGGGGAGCTCACCGACGGGCTCTCCGGGGCCGAGCAGCTGCGCGGCGTGCTCGTCTACGACCCCCAAGGGCGGCTGGTGCATCGCTCCCGCTCCGTGGCCTCGCTGGCGCCGCTGGTCGGGCCGCTGGCTCGCGAGGCGATCGGCGCCCCGAGGCCCTTCACCCGGGTGATCCAGACCCCCGACGACGGCGACCAGCTCGCCTGCGCGGTGGCGCTGCGGCCCGGCCCCGGGGGGCCGATGCGGGGCGTGGTGGTGCTGGTGCGCGACCTGCGCTCGCTCGACGACCGCCTGGCGCAGTTCACCCGGGAGATCACCGCGCTCGGCATCGCGCTCGGGTTCGTCCTCACGGCGCTCACCCTGGTGGGGCTGCGGGGCGCGGTGATCCGCCCCATCGGGGTGCTGGCGAGGCACGCCGAGCGGGTGGCCGAAGGGTCCCTCGACGAGGTGGTGGACGTCGGGCGCCGCGACGAGGTGGGCCGCCTGGCGATGGCCTTCGACCGCATGCTGCGCTCGCTGCGAGCGACCCGCGCCGACCTCGACGCCGAGCACGAGGCCGCGACCTCGCTGGAGCGCCGGCTCCAGCACGCCCAGCGGCTCGCGCTCATCGGGCAGCTCTCGGCCACGCTGGCCCACCAGGTGGGCTCGCCCCTCAACGTGGTGCTGGGCCGCGCCCGGTACGCGCTCCAGCAGGGGGTTCACGAGCCGAGGGTCGAGCGCCACCTGCGGGAGATCGAGTCCGGCGCCGTGCAGATCTCGCAGGTGATCGAGTCGCTGCTCTCTCACGCCCGCCGGGTGCGGGGGCGCACCGAGCCCGTGGACCTGGGCGCGCTGGCGAGGACGACGGCGAGGTTTCTGGAGGCCGAGTGCGAGGCCCAGGGGGTGCGGATGAGCGTCGAGGCCGAGGAGGGGGTGGTCGTCGAGGGCTCGCGGCCTGAGCTGGAGCAGGTGATGCTCAACCTGATGATCAACGCGATCCAGGCGCAGCCCTCGGGCGGAGCCGTCGAGGTGAAGGTGCGGGCGGCGGTCTCCGACGAGCACGGCGGGGCGGAGTTCAGCGTCGACGACGCGGGCCCCGGGGTTCCTGCGGAGGCGAGGGCGAAGGTGTTCGAGGCCTTCTTCACCACCAAGGCCGCGGAGGGGACGGGGCTCGGGCTCTCCATCTCCGACGAGATGGTGCGGCGCCACGGGGGGACCATCCGCGTCGAGGACAGCCCCCTCGGCGGCGCCCGCTTCGTGGTGCGCCTCCCGCAGACCGGCCACGGGGGCGAGGCGTGACGGCCACGGAGGAGCGCGCCAGCCCGGGCGTCGGGCGCGTGCTGGTGGTCGACGACGACGAGGGCCTCGCGCGCTTCATCGTCGAGGTGCTCACCGACGCGGGCCACCACGCCGAGGCCGTGAGCAGCGCCGCGCTCGCCCGGCGGCGCGTCGAGGCGACGGGCTACGACGTGGTGATCACCGACCTGCGCATGCCGGGCGAGTCGGGGCTCGACCTCATCGCGTGGCTGCGGCGCTACGACCCGCGCGTCGCCGTGCTCGCGGTCACCGCCTATGGCTCCCTGGAGACGGCGGTGCAGGCGATGCGCCTCGGGGCGGCGGACTACATCCCCAAGCCCTTCGAGCCGGCGGCGCTGCTGCTCGCGGTGGACAAGTCGCTGCGCGCCGGCGCCATGCGCACGGAGATCGAGCGGCTGCGCGTCGAGGCCGACGCCCGCTACGGCTTCGACGCGATGGTGGCCCGGAGCGCCGTGATGAGGGAGCTCATCGCGCTGGCCCGCAGGGTGGCCGACAGCGCGAGCGCGGTGCTCATCCAGGGCCCCAGCGGCGCGGGCAAGGAGATGATGGCGAGGGCCATCCACCAGGCGTCGCGGCGGCGGGCGAGGCCCTACGTGGAGGTCGACTGCGGGGCGATCCCCGACGCGCTGCTGGAGGCCGAGCTCTTCGGCGAGGCGCAGGGCGTCCCGGGTACGCCGCAGCACAAGGTACGCCCGGGCCGGCTCCAGGAGGCCGACGGGGGGACGGTGCTGCTCGACGAGGTCGACGCGCTGCCGCTGCCCGTACAGATCAAGCTGCTGCGGGTGCTGAGGGACCGCGAGGTGACGCCCGTGGGGTCGACGCAGCGGGTCGCGGTCGACCTGCGGGTCATCGCGTGCAGCAACCTCGACCTGCGCAGCGCGGTCGCGGCCGGCGCCTTCCGGGAGGACCTCTACTTCCTCCTCAACGTGATCGAGATGGCGATCCCCCCGCTGGCCGATCGCGTGGATGACATCCCCGCCCTGGCGGAGCGCTTCCTGGAGACCTTCAACGCCCGCACCGGGCGCCGCGTCACGGGCTTCTCCCCGGCCGCCGCGCTGCTGCTCACCTCCTACGGCTGGCCGGGCAACGTGCGCGAGCTCCAGAACGCCATCGAGCGCGCGGTGGTGGTGGGCGTCGGGCCGGAGGTCGCCCCGGACGACCTGCCGCCCGCGCTGCGCCAGCCGAGGGGGCACGACTTCCTCGACGAGGCCGCGGTGCGGGGGATGACCATCAGCGAGCTGGAGGTCGCATACGCCCGGCGGGTGCTGATCAAGAACGGCGGCAACAAGAAGAAGACCGCGAGGCTGCTGGGCATCGACCGGCGCACGCTCTACCGCTGGCTGGGAGAGCGGGAGGAGCCCGCGGAGAGCGACGAGGGCTGAGCCGCGCGGAAGGCCACGGCCCCGAGGGCGAGCGCCCCGAGGAAGGCCGCGACCACGGCGGGTGATCCGACCCCGACGCTCACGAAGGCCACCACGGAGAGCGCGATGGCGACGACCGGCAGCCACGGGTGCAGCGGGGCGAGGAAGGGGCGTTCCAGCTCGGGCTCGCTGCGGCGCAGCTTGATGACCGCGAGCATGCTGACCACGTAGACCCCGAGGGCGCCGAGCACGGCGAGGGTGATGAGCGCGTCGGTGCGCCCGGAGAGGGTGGCGACGGACCCGACGCCGACGGAGAGGCCGATGGCGCGCACGGGGGTCTTCAGCCGGGGGTGGAGCGCCGCCAGGCCGCGCGGGATGAGCCCCTCTCGCGCGAGGGCGAACACCTGGCGAGAGCAGCCCATCACGATGCCGTGGAACGATGCGACGAGCCCGAGCAGCCCGAGGTAGACCATCAGGTGGGTCATCGGGTGACCCGGGGAGAGCACGTGGGCGAGGACGCGAGGGAGGGGCGAGTCGTCGCGCACCAGCTCGGTCCACGGGAGCACGCCGGAGGTGCACACGAGGGTGCCGAGGGCGAGGGTGACCAGCGTGGCGATGCCTGCGAGGTAGGCCCTGGGGATGGTGCGCTTCGGGTCGACGACCTCCTCGGCGCTCATCGCGACGCCCTCGAGGCCCAGGTAGAACCAGATCGCGAAGGGCAGGGCCGTGAACACCCCTCCGACGCCGTGGGGGAGCAGCGGGCGAGCGAGGAGCCGGGCGGCCTCGATGTGCGGCGCCGTGAGGAGGAAGAAGAGCGCGAGCTCGAAGGTGGCGAGCACCGTCACGACGAGCTCGAAGGTGGCCGCGACGGTGACCCCGAGGGCGTTGACGGTGCCGAAGAGGGCGAAGGCTCCGAGCGCGACGGCGTCGACGGGCAGCGAGGGCACGCGGAAGTGCACGTACGAGCCGATGGCCCTCGCGATGGCGGGAGGTGCGAAGAGGAACTCCATCAGCGTGGCCGCCCCCGCGAGGTAGGCGCCCCATGGTCCGAAGGCGCGCTGCGCGAAGGCGAAGGGGCCGCCCGCGTGGGGAATGGCCGTGGAGAGCTCGGTGTACGAGAAGATGAAGCACACGTAGAGCGCGGTGACCGCGAGCGTGGCGACGCCCATGCCGACGGGGCCGCCGTGGGCGAGACCGTAGTTCCAGCCGAAGTAGTCGCCGGAGATGACCAGGCCGACGGCGATGGCCCAGAGGTGCACCGGGCGCAGCACCCGCTTGAGCGCCACGGCCTCCAGGGCGGGGTTCACGGCCCGGTGGGATGCGCCGCGACGTCGACCACGGCGCCCTCGAAGGCCCGCGCCGCGGCCTCCACGGCGTCGAGCGATCCGGTCACCCAGGCGCCCGCGAAGTTGGTCTCCGTGGGCGGGCCGAAGAGCTTGAGCAGCGAGACGTCGGCGGCCTTGAGCGCGGCGTCGACCCCGACGAGGGCCTCGATCGGGGGCGCGATGAGGTACCCGAAGGCCGAGCCCGGGGCGACGCCGGACTGCGCGGCGAGGTAGCGCCCCACGCTGCCGATCACCGTCGGGAAGACCGTCACCCCCGCCGCGTCGACGGCGTAGAACGCGAAGAGGTGCTCCAGCGCGAAGCGCACCGCCGCGACGCCCTGGGCGACGCTCTCCGGGTCGTCGGCCGCGAGCACCCCGAGGATCTCCCCCGACAGCGGCCCCGACGCGTGGCGGCTGCCCGCGTAGAAGGAGCGGGCGTAGATCACCTCCACGTCGGCGATCTTGGTGGCGTGGTCGAGGGCCGCGTAGAGGGTGTCGTCCTGGTCGCAGGTGAGCAGCGCCAGCGAGCGCCCTCCCGCGGTGGACGGCAGCCCGAGGGCCGTGCAGAGGCGCGGGTCGGCGTGAGGGAGCAGCCTGCACGAGAGCAGCGTCGCGGGGAGCCTCTTGAGCGCGCTCACGAGCGCCCCCACCCGATGCCGAGGGAGACGCCGCCGCGCCCGGTCACGAAGGCCCGCTTCAGGATCGCCACGCTCTCGCTCCCTGCCTCGTGGGCGGTGATGCCGATGGGTCGCACGTTGGAGATGCAGTTCTTCTCGGCGTTGTCCTGCCCGAGCCTCGGGTTGACCGCGAGGTAGACCGAGAGCGAGTCGCCGGTTCCGAGGCCGGGGCGCTCGCCCACCAGGATGACCGTCGCCCTCGCGCGGGTGAGCACGCCGATCTCGTCGGCGACGGCGATGCGCGCGTACTTCACATAGAACCCGACGCCGGTGCGCCAGCCCGCTCCGGCGAAGGCGCCGCGCAGGGCCGAGAGGGTGGCCGCGCCGTTCTGCACGATGGCGTTGGGGGAGAGCCCGTCGCCCACGATGATCTGCACGTCGGGGGAGGTGTTGGCGTGGGCCTCGACGGCGGCGCGCGACACGTCATCGAGGCGGCGACCCTGGTTTGGAAAGAGCAGGTACTCGTGGCGGTCGCGGCAGCGGGTGAGCAGCGGGACGAGCTCGTTCTGCGCGGCCCAGTCGTCGGGCACCTCGCTGTGCACGGCGTCGCGGGCGTCGGCCTGGCCCTCCCGGGCGCGGAGGTAGTCGTCGGTGCGGAGGCGGTTGCCCGCGCGCCCCATGGCGATCTGCGAGGAGGTGAGCGCCACCAGGCGGGGGAGCATCGCCTCGAAGACGGGGCGCTCGACGGCGTGCACGGGCCGGGGGTCGGCGGTGCACGAGTGGCCGTGGGTTCCGCCGCAGGGAGCGGAAGGGGCGGAGGGAGCCAGGGCCTCCCGGGTGAGCTGCTGCACCACGGCGTCGACGATGGACTGCAGCGTGGACTCGTCGAGCTTCACGGCGGTGATTGGTACGCCATCCCGGGGGAGGGCGTCGAGGAAAGGGGAGCCGTGCTGGGGTTCGGAGTACGACCGCGAGGCCGTCAGCGAGGACTCCCCGGTACGAGCGCGAGGCCGTCAGCGAGGACTCCCCGGTACGAGTGCGAGGCTGTCAGCGACCAGAGCCAGACCGCGACCGTCAGGGAGCGGGTGTGACCTACCACGCTGCCAGCGAGGAATTCTGACGCCGCCTCGCGCCCGGAAACCGTCGGCGCTCCCGGACGACGACTGGCAACGTGGTAGGTCGCACCCGCTCCCTCACGGTCGCGGTCTGGCTCTGGTCGCTGACGGCCTCGCACTCGTACCGGGGAGTCCTCGCTGACGGCCTCGCGCTCGTACCGGGGAGTCCTCGCTGACGGCCTCGCGCTCGTACCGGGGAGTCCTCGCTGACGGCCTCGCGCTCGTACCGGGGAGTCCTCGCTGACGGCCTCGCGCTCGTACCAAAGAGGCGCCCCTCCGAAGCCTCCGGCGGTGTCCAAATATTGACGCTTGAGACGCGCTCGTGGCCGCGCGTAGCGTCATCGTTGAAAGGGGAACAACGAATGGCGAAGACCACGAAGGCCCAGACCACCAAAACTGCCGCGACCGCGAAGAAGCAGGTCGTGGCGAAGCCCTCGCCCGAGGAGAGCGCGTCCGCCTCGCACGCCGAGACGCTCGACGTGACCGGCGCGAGGAAGGCTTTTCTCGCCGCGCAGGAGAAGCTCGCGGCGCACGAGCCCTCGAAGGCGCTTCGCGCGCGCTTCGAGGCGCAGATCGACAAGGCCAGCGCGATCGCCGCGGGCGTGCGCATCGCGTCGGACGTCGTGCTCTACGACGCGATGACCGACGTGCCGCTGGCGCTCAACGCGGTACTCGCCGGGAAGGTTCCGGGCTTCGGGCCGAGGGAGGCCCACTACGCCCTCTCCATCGCCCTCGCGCTGGAGTCGGCGTGGCGCTCCTTCCACGATCGTCAGGTGCAGCGCGCCGGCGTCTCCAACACCAAGACGCTCACCCTCGAAGCCGCTCGCGAGGAGCGCGCCGCGCTCTTCGAGCTGGTCGAGTCGGTCGTCGTGCCGGGCTCCAGCGCCAACGCGTCGCTCCTCAAGGCCGCGAGCTTCGGCGGCAAGACGCTCCGCACCGTGGCCCAGGGGCTCGACGCCGTGGTGAAGGTGGCCCGCGACCTGCTGAGGTCCGCCGCGGGCAACGCCTCCCTCGCGGAGCTGCTCTCCGACAAGGGGCTGACCGAGACCGTGGTGAACGACGCGGCCGCCTTCTCCGCGCGGCTGTCCGAGGCCGCCACCGGGCACGCCGAGGCGCGCAGCGAGGTCGACGCGGGGCAAGGCGAGATCGACGAGCTCGACGGGCGGCTGCGCGACGAGCTCATGCGGCTGCGGCGCGCGGTGCAGAGGGCCCGACGCAACGGCGTCACCGTGCCGGAGGTGGCGCTCGCCAACGTGCGCAGGCTGTACCGCACGCCGAGGGCCGTGGTGGTAGCGCCGGCACCGACGCCAGATCCGGCGCCCACGGCGTGAGCGTCGACGCGAAGGCGGAGCGCGTTTAGATCCGGCGGGAGTGAAGGGGTGCCTGCGCCGGTGGACGGCGTAGAGCTGGGGGCACGTCGGCCCACCGGAGTCGCGCGGGATACCGCAGCTCCGGTGGGGCCATCGTGGACGGCGATGATTACTGGGCGGCGTACAGCACGATCGCGTTCGGAAGGCTGTAGCTGGGCGCGACCAACTGCGAGCCGTCGATGACGAGCCCGGTGCTGCTGCCCCCATCGAGCTGGATCAGTTCGCTCGCGCCGAACGACCCGAGCTCGTCGATCGCTGTCTGCTGCGTCGCCCCGGTGGACACGTAGAGGAGCAGTGACTCTCGGAGGCCGTCGCCGTCGCGGTCGTTGACGCCGACGTAGGTCCGCGGCCGCGCGTTGCAGAAGCCCTTGTCCGCGGTGGATGACAAGCTGCCGATGATGTCCGGGGCCGAGCCCCATGCCGAGAGGCCCGCGCGGTCGGCCGTGCTGTAGGGGCCGATCGCGGCGTAGCGACGATCCCACCACATCGAGAGGATGCGGAGCTGGCCCGTCCAGCGCGAGCTACCGCTCTCGAAGCCGCCGTTGAGCACCACGGAGGCGCGCTTGTAGGGGAACGACATCCCAGCCGGGTTGTCGCTGGTCGCGAAGAAGCTCGCGTTCGCCGCCACGACCGCGCGGAAGTTGCCGCCGCCCGGGGCGGTCCCCGACGTCGCGAGGGTCCTCAGCGGGCTCCTGTAGTGCGTGCGCTCGCCGGCGGGGCCGGCCACCGCGCCGCCCGAGGTGCCGACCCGCGCCGTACGCAAGTCGGCGACGCACACGTAGTCCGTCGCGGCCGGCTCGCTCGCCGTGCGACTCGGGGCGCCGCACGCCCGGCTCCGCGCGCTGCGGGCGCGCCGATAGCAGTTGACGCCGCCGCCGGACCGCCCGGCGACCGCGCTGTAGCTGGTCGGGACCGTGAGGGCGGCGACGGCCGTCCCCAGTCCCTCTTCGTCAGTCGCATTCGAGCCCGGGTCGAGCCCGCCCACGATCGACTCGCCGCCGCAGCCCGCGACCGTAGTCGCAATCGCCCATCCAATCAGAGTCTTGCGCATGTCGAGAACCTCCAGCCCGGTGCCTCACTGTGAAGCACAGGTGGAGCGTGCGTCGGCCCGAAGGACGCCTCCAGGGAGCGAAGTGCACAGTTGCGCCGTTCGCTTCCGTCGCCCACCCTTTTTGCCGTCGGGCAGACGATGGCGCCGAGCGCGCCCTGGAGGGAGTTCGAGCCGATGACGCGGAAGAGCGCAGCGATCCCAAACTTCAAGGCGATCAAGTCCCGGCTCCGCGCGACCAATCGAACGCTCGCTTGGCTCGTCCAGGAGGTGCGCGATCAGGGTGTCGGACTCACCGAGCGGGGCCTCGGGCATTGGCGTGCCGGGCGCGGCGCGACGGTGGCGACGCTCATCGCCGTCGCCCGCGCACTCGACGTCGGCGTCAGGGCGATCGCGCTCACGCTCCCTGCCGCCGAGGAGGCCAAGTTCGCCGTCCTGCGGGATGGCGCGTCGGACGACTTCGACCACATCAGCGACGTGCTGCGCGAGGGATGGCGTGGCTACCACTACTATCGGTGCGTTCTGCACTTCGACAACTGGCCGAGGCACGACGGGTTCGCGTGCGATGTGCGGGTGGGGGAAGACCACGTGCCCTGCTACCGCACCGTCAAGGTGACGCTACCGGGCCAGCGCGCCGCGCCGCTGCATCTGGTGGTGTCCGGCCTCCTCCACCAGAGCGACGAGAACGGACTCCGCATCGACTTCGGTCTCCTTGAAATCGCCCCCGACGGCGAGGTCTCGGTGATCGCCCCCTTCCTCTGCAACGACGTGGAATGGGTGCCGCGCGCTCAGGTCGTCGGCGGCCGCATCGAGCTCGTCTGCTGGTTCGGCATCGGCGCGAGGCTGATCGTGCACACGCCGCGGTCGCGGACCTCTCTCGACGTCGAGCTTCTGCCCGAGCGCGCGGAGATGCTCCCCCCGGCGGCGCAGCAGCGGGTACGCTTCCCCCGCGCGCCGCACCACCAGCGGGCCGACGAGCACGAGGAGTTCTTGAACCACTGGCGCAACATCCTGCTCCCGCCCGAAGGCCGGACGTAGGCGGCTGGCGGTTGATGGTGACCGCGGGTGTGGGCGCGGTCCTCGGCTCCGGGTGAGGCGTCACCGATAGACGTGGACGGGTGCTCCCGCAGCCACGGCGCCCACCTCGCCGCGTTCGCCAGCCTCGTCGCCCACCTCGCCCGGCACCCGCCTCCCGTCTTCACGCACCCGCTGCGCCTCGCCATGCACCCGGCGCCCTCTGCCACGCACCCGGCGCCCTCTGCCACGCATCCTCCACGCGTCGCCATGGCCTCGGCGTCCTTCGCCACGCCCCGCGCGCCCGTTGCCAGGCTATGTCCGCGCTCGGAGTCGTCCGCGGCGCGAGAGCATTGACCGGCGCCCCGCCGCGCGTCGATAACGCCCGGCACCATGGACAACGCACGCGAGCGGCTGATGGCCCTGCTGACCGAGATGTTCCAGCTCGATCAGGCTGTATCGCACCCAGTTATCTGGACAAGAAGTTTCGTTATGCCGCCAACCGTTCCTGATTGAACCCCCTCCTCTCGACCGGGCTCCGGTAGCCGTTCTTCTCCAGCAGCCAGCCGGCGTTGTAGCGGTCGATGAACTCGCCCACCGCGACCCGCAGCTCGGCCGCGTCGCGGAACACCCGACCGCGGATCACCTGCGCCTTGAGCGTGCGGTTGAACCGCTCGGCCACCCCGTTGGTCTCCGGCTCCGCCACGTACCCGAAGCTCGGCGTGAGCGACCAGAACCTCAGCTCGTTGAGGAAGTGCTCCGAGGTGTACTGGGTCCCATGATCCATCCGCAGCGACAGCCCTCGCGCGGCCCCGCGACCGACGCCGCGACCCAGGCGCATCAGACCTTGCCGCAGGGGCTCGAGCGCGGCGAAGCGGTCACCCTTCTGGGCGACGTGCCAGCCCATCACCTCCCCGTTCCAGTGCTCCACCGCTGTGAAGATCCACACCCAGCCTTCCACGGTCTCCACGCGCATCCCGTCGGTGCCCCACATCACGTCCGGCGCGTCCGTCACGATCCGCCCGTCGTGCGCCCGCACGTGCCCCTGCTGCGCCCGGTGCGGCGAGAGCAGCTGGGCCCCGCGCATCACCCGCAGCACCTGGCGGGCGAACACCGGATGCCCCGCCCGGCGCATTCGCGCGCAGACCTTCCGGTGGCCTTCCCCGTGGAAGGGTGAGCTCGCCAGGTCGCCGCGCGTCAGCTCCAGCACCCGCTCGTCCGCGAGTCGGGGCCGAGGGCCGCGTGGCCGCCGGAGTGCCGCCGTCGCCGTCTCGGCGGCCGGGCGCTCGGGGGCTGCCACCGGGGCCTCGGGCGGCAGCGCCGGGGCGGGCACCTCCGTCGAGGTCGGCAGGGTGCGGCGCCGGGCGCGCTCGGCGGAGAACGAGGAGCGCGGCACGCGCCACGCCGCGCACACGCGGGTGAGGCCGTAGGGGCGGCCGGTGGTGGGGGAAGTCGCGGCGCTCATGGCCTCGACTTCCTCAACCGAAAAGGGGGCGTCTTGTCGCGCTCCTTTCGGAGGAGCTCGTTCTCCATGGAGAGCTCGCCGATGCGCTTGTGGGCCTTGTCCAGCTCCTGCTGGGTGGGGTCGTCGGCCTCGCGCTCCTTGAGCCCCAACTCCATCCCGCTGAGGGCGCGATCACGCCAGGCCTCCAGCCGATGGAGCTCGACCCCCAGCTCCCGCGAGAGCGCGTCGAGCGGCTCGCCCTTGAGGAGGCGCAGCACCACCTCGCGCTTGCGGCTCAGGCTCCACCGCTGCCCCGGCCCGAGCGGCCCCGCGGCCGCGCCCTTCTTCGTCTCGTTCGTCATCGTGCGCTCGTCTCCCATCCCAGCCGCCTGGACTATCCCCCGTCCAGATCAACCGGGTGCGCATCATCGCCGATGTGATCAAACGGGTGTTTCTGGCGGAGAAGGCCGCGAAGGTGCACATCGAGCGCCTGGAGGGCACCGACGGGGAGATCGCGCTGCGCCTCGGCGACGCGGAGCCCTTCGGGCTGGTGAACGTGGGCGACGCGGCGGGGCTGATGAAGCTCCTGCGCCAGGCGGACAACGATCGTTTCGTGCTGACCGACCGCCCGGTGGCTGCGTCGATCTTCGACCGGCTGCGCGCGGGCGAGACGCGGGTGAGCGTGCTCATCGGGTCGCAGAAGTTCGCGACGGGCTGGGACACGGCGCGGGTGAGCACGATGGGGCTGATGAGCCTCGGCAAGAGCGAGGGGTCGCAGATCATCCAGCTCTTCGGGCGGGGAGTTCGGCTGCGGGGGTTTGGTAACTCGCTCAAGCGCTCGACAGCGCTGCCTGCGGGGGTGGGGCCGAAGCCACCGAAGCACCTGCGCTACATGGAGACGCTGCAGGTGTTCGGCGTGAGCGCGGAGTACATGGTCGCGTTCGAGAGCTACCTCCGCGACGAGGAGGTGAACCCGCAGGGCGAGGAGGTCATCGAGGTGCCGGTGAAGTTCCTCGACCTGCCTGATCCGCCGCTGAAGACGCTGCGGGTGAGGGATGGTGACGCCTGGGTGCGCGAGGACAAGCGCCCGGGCTTCGGTGAGGTGAGCGAGTACCTGCGCAAGCACCCGGTGAAGCTGGACTGGTACCCGCGGCTGCGCGCGGTGCAGAGCGCGGGCGTGTACGACGCGAAGGACGCCGCGCGGGAGGAGCCGGTGTACTTCTCCGCGGAGCACGTGGCCTGTCTCGACCTCGACAAGCTCGTGGAGAGCGTCGAAGCGTTTCGCGCCACGAAGGGATGGACGCAGATCGCGGTGACGCGGGCCGCGGTCGCGAAGGTGCTGTGCACGAAGGGGTGGTATGCGCTGCTCGCTCCGCCGGAGACGCTGGCATTCGACGACCCGGGGAAGGTGCGGGTGTGGGGGGAGATCGCGGAGGCGCTGCTGCTGAAGTACGTCGACCGCCTGGCGAAGGTGGCGCGCTCGACCTGGGAGAGCGGCCGCATCGAGTACGCGGCGCTGACGAAGAGCGACCCGAACTTGGAACTGTTGAAGCTCCGCGAGCCGCCCGGGCAGGGCTATCAGGTGACCGTCTCGGTGGCCAACGAGACCCTGGTCGAGCAGGTGCGGAAGATCGCGAAGTCGGACGATGCGACGAACAAGGGCGGGAAGCTGGAGGCGCTGCGCTTCGGACGGCATCTGTTCAGCCCGCTGCTGTGGATTCCCGGCGACAAACTCACCGAGTTGACGGTGAAGCCCGTGGCGCTCAACAAGGGCGAGGGGACCTTCGTGCAGCACCTCGCGGCCTGGTGCGAGAAGCACCCCGAGTGGTTCGCATCACGGCAGATGTACCTGCTGCGCAACCGCGCGCTCGCGGGCGTCGGGTTCTTCGACGAGGGCGGCTTCTACCCCGACTTCATCCTGTGGGTGGTCGAGGGCGACCGGCAGGACGTCGCGTTCATCGACCCCAAGGGCATCTATCACCTGGGGACCCTCGATCACCCGAAGTTCCAGTTGCACAAGCGCATCAAGGAGATCGAGAAAGAGCTCGGCGACCCGAAGATCGCGCTCCACGCGTTCATCATCTCCAACACGAAGCTGGATGAGATCCCGTGGAGGGGCGCGGCCGACCTCGCCACCTTCGAGAGCCAGCACGTCCTCTTCCAGGACCGGGACGACTACCTCGACCTTCTGCTCGGAGTGATCGTCGCGGGGGAGTAGAGGCTACAAGTTACCCTACATAGCCATCACATACCGTGGGCGCTCCGCTCCCACGCGCAGCCTCAACGGGTGCACCGAAGCACAGACCGAGCGGTCGCGACCTGGAGGGGCCTTCGGTTACGGCGTTCCAGTGCATCCTCGACCAGAGGGGACGATGAGAGATGTTGGGGCGTTGGGGTCGCCCATCTGCAGGTCGCGGGTGTCGTGGTCGGTCAGCCCAGGAGGAGCATCGGCTGGTTGCGACAGGGCACCAAACGGGCGCACCTGCCCGCAGGCGGCAGGGCGGCGAGGGCACTCGGGACTGAACTTCTACCGTGCGCTCGTGCTGGAAGCCTTTCGCTGCCGTTTCGTTGACGGCGTCGCCGTGGGCGATGCCTCCAGGGCCGCAGTGACGGGTTCGATGTCTGCCACGGCGCAGTCCCGCTTTCCGACGCCCTTGACGGTCACGCCCCACGAGCGGACGAACACGGCCTGGCGGCTCTCGTACGCGCCGATCGCGATCCATTTGTCGGCGAACGAGCTGCCCCATCCGAGGCTGATCAAGATCGTCTGGTTCGCGGCGTCGTAGCCGTAGGCGACCACCGAGTGGCCCGACGCGCCGGGCTTCGGGGAGGACGACTTGCGCCCCGACGTCTTGCGTCGCGATTGCCACTGGCCGACGGCGCTGAAGAGGAATGGCTGGCCCTTGTCGACGAGCTCCTGGGCGTCGCCGATGCCGACATCGTCGCGGCTGCCCCACTGCCAGGGTAGCCCCCACTTGGACCCGAAGTAGCCGCCGCCCGACTCGATGTTCCCAAAACTGGTGCCGCCCGAACACCCGGTGCCCATGAGGCTGTGCCATGCCCAGATCGACTCGTGCACGTTCTGGCACCGACTGGGGTTGGTCGAGGACGGCCAGTCGATGTTCCAGCACGCAGAACCCGCCCAGATGCGCGTGTTTGCACCGCCCTGCCCGTGCTTCTTCCACGAACTCGCGAGCATCGCCCACGCGACGCACGTGCACCCGGCGATACAATGGGGCGAGCAGTAGGTTGTGCCGCCATCGGACAGGTCGAGCTTGCAGCTTCTTCCGTAAGCATCGCACCCCTGCTGGTACCGCACGGGGCGGTACCAGAGAGCGCCACGCACGTTCGGCGTGCGCAGGCCCGGCCAACCCTCGAGGTCCGACCAGGCGCGCGAGAGATCGTTGCTCGTCCAGAGACGGCTCGCGTCGCGAACGATCCGATCGTCGGTAGGCGGCGGGACATTTCGCAGCGTCGGGATCTCAAGGAACGCTGCGTCGGCGATGCCTTCGAGGCTGACCCTCGCGATGATCTCCAGGGGGCTGACGAAGTACCACTGCACGTTGCGAGGGGCCTCGCCGAGCGTCGTTAGCGAGGCGCTGAGGTAGTGATTCAACTGCGCCGAGAGCGGGCTCCCTGAGAAGCAATACTCCAGCACCGGTGCGAGGCGGCGCGTCGAAGGGATCACGACGTAGCCGCTAGGTGAGCCCGACGCGTCGTTGAATGGGAACTCGTAGAGCGCGGTCGCATCATCCCACCAGAAGACCGCCGAGCACTCCCCGACGACCTGTGGCCGGGACGGTCCACCGCTCAGGCGCTCGAACGTCCGCTCTCGCGACAGGAATTTCTCGGCGATCATCTTCGCCGCCGCCACATCGATTTCTCGCGTCATGGTCGGCGACGGTATCACCGCATCCTTCGCCGGACCCTCCGTCTGATGTGCAGGGCGTCGAGCCATGAGCCCGCACAGGGAGGGCGTGGTCGGTCGCCCCCGCTCCCTCAGGGTCGCGGTCTGGGCCTCGCGCCATACGCCATATCCCTGGAAACCCTGAGCACCGTCGCCGGTCAGTCTGTCCAGCTTTTGGCGGTGGAGATCGCCAGTACGGTAGCGTTACGGTCGAACCGCGGCCTACAGCCCTCCCCCTCCTTTCTCCCACTCTCGAAGGCCGCTGGAGAACGTTGACGATGAATCTACTCCGATGGATCTGCCGCCGCGGCGTGCTGCCCGCCACGCTAGCGCTGAGCGCCGCCGCGACCACGGCAGGCGCGGTGCCACTGCTCTCCGGCTTCGGAGGCCCTGCGGGCTACGGCGCCGGCGAGCTGGCCTCCAACGACGATAGCTCCACCGGGGTGATCGACCTCACCCCGGCCTTCCCGCTGGGGCTGAACTTCTTCTCGTTCCGCTTCACGCCGCCGCGGGCGTTCTATCGGTCGCTCTACGTCAACAACAACGGCAACGTCACCTTCAACGGCGCGCTCGGGCAGTTCACCCCGACGGCCTTCCCCATCGCCGATCAGCCCATGATCGCCGCGTGGTGGGGCGACGTCGACACCCGCAACCGCACCATCACCCCCGACACCCGCAACCGCGTCTACTACGCCCTCGAGCGCACCGGCGCGACGAGGCCCGAGGGGGGCATCTCCACCGGCCGCTTCATCGCGACCTGGCACTACGTCGGCTACTACAGCAGCTCCAACGACCGCCTCAACGACTTCCAGATCGTGCTCACCAACCGCAGCGACATCGTCGCCGGCGACTACGACGTCGAGATTCGCTACAACCAGTGCCAGTGGACCACCGGGAGCGCCTCCGGTGGCACCGGCGGCCTCGGGGGCACGCCCGCCCAGGCAGGCTTCGACGCCGGCAACCGGATGGATTTCTTCGCGCTGCCCGGCTCGCAGACCGCCGCGGTGCTCAACCTGTGCACCACCTCCAACGTGGTTCCGCCGACGCCCGGGCTCTGGCGCTTCAACATCCGTTCGGGCGGCGTGACCGTCTGCGGCAACAACGTGCGCGAGACCGGCGAGGAGTGCGACGACGGCAACACCGCCGCCGGCGACGGCTGCTCGGCGAGCTGCCGCACGGAGCTCAACCCCGGCTCGGCCTGCACCACCAACGTCCAGTGTCGCTCGCAGTTCTGCGTCGACGGCGTGTGCTGCAACACCGCCTGCAACGGCCAGTGCGAGGCCTGCAACGCCACCCCCGGCACCTGCACCGCCGTCACCGGCGCGCCCCGCAACGGCCGCGACGCCTGCTCGGGCACCGGCGCCTGCGCCGGTAGCTGCAACGGCACGCTCCGCACCGCCTGCAGCTTCCCCGGCGGCAGCACCGAGTGCTCCGGCGCCCGCTGCGAGGGCACCACTTTCACGCCCGCCGGCGTGTGCAACGGCATGGGCGTCTGCGGCGCCGCCGCGTCTCGCATGTGCGCCCCCTACGTCTGCGGCGCCAGCGCCTGCCGCACCGACTGCCGCAACGACGGCGACTGCACCGACGGCAACTTCTGCAACGCCTCGATGCAGTGCGTGCCGCGCACCCCGCCGGGGTCGATGTGCACCGCCAGCAACCAGTGCGCGACGGGCCAGTGCGTGGACGGCTTCTGCTGCAACACGGCCTGCGCCGGGCAGTGCGAGGCCTGCGACGTGCCCGGGATGCAGGGCACCTGCGCCGGGATCATGGGCGCCCCTCACGGAGCCCGCACCGCGTGCGCCGGGACCGCCCCCTGCGCCGGGAGCTGCGACGGCACCGTGCGCGACCGATGCGCCTTCCCGGGCATGACCGTGAGCTGCCGGACGGCGTCGTGCGCGATGGGCGTCGCCACCGCGGCCGCGAGCTGCGACGGCATGGGGAGCTGCCCCGCGCCGACGACCACCACCTGCGCGCCCTTCACCTGCGACACCGCGGCCTGCGCGACCATGTGCATGATGGACTCCGAGTGCGCCGAGGGGAGCTACTGCGCCGCCGGCGTGTGCACCCCGCGGCTGCCCCCGGGCGGCGCGTGCACCATCAACAACGCGTGCGCCAGCGGCTTCTGCGCCGACGGCGTGTGCTGCGACCAGGCCTGCAACGGCCAGTGCGAGGCGTGTGACGTCCCGATGGCGGTGGGCACCTGCACCGCGGTGACCGGCGCTCCCCGCGGCACCCGCTCGGCCTGCAACGGCTCCGGCGCCTGCGGCGGAACCTGCGACGGCACGGCCCGCGTCTCGTGCACCTACCCCCCGACCACGACCTCGTGTCGGACGGCGAGCTGCGCCGAGGGCAGCGCGACCGCGGCGGCGACCTGCGACGGCATGGGCAACTGCCCGGCGCCGGCGACCACGGCCTGCGCCCCCTACCGCTGCGTCGACGCGGCCTGCGGCACCATGTGCACCACCGACGCGGAGTGCGACGGCGGCACCCGCTGCATCGGCGGGCGCTGCGAGGGTCCGCGCAGCAACGGCACGGGCTGCTCGCGCGACGCCGAGTGCGCCAGCGGCACCTGCGCCCAGGGCGTGTGCTGCAACCGCGCCTGCGACGGGCTCTGCGAGGCCTGCGACTCCGAGGGGACCGGCGGCACCTGCACCCCGCGCCCCGCGGGCCAGCGCCCGGTGATCACCGGCAGCACGACCGTGCGGCCGCCGAAGGGCTGCCTCTGCAACGGCTCGGGGATGTGCGTGGTCCCTGAGCCCGTGGACGCGGGCGCTCCCGACGCCGGGAACATCGTCCGCGACGCGGGCACCGACCTCGGCATGGACGGTGGTCCGGCGCCGCAGTACGGGTTCCAGGGCAACGGCTGCGGCTGCCGCGTGGGGGATGCCACCAGCCGCCCCTCCGGCGCCCTCTTCGCGCTCGGCCTCGCGGGCCTGCTGATGGCCTCGCGTCGCCGCCGCCGTAGCGCCTCCGTCGAGGGGACGGTGGGCCGATGATCCGTCGTCGACGCCTCCGCGGAGCCCTCGCGCTCGGTCTGCTCTCGGCGCTCTCGGCGTACGCGCCGTCGGCCTCGGCGCAGTCGCCCGCCTCGGGCTGGGCGCTCAACCGCTACGAGCCGTCGCCGGTGGGCGACTCGTTCTTCCTCGCGGAGCACCCGTGGTACCGCGGCACCCGGCTGGTCGCGGCGGGCATCACGCTCGACTACGCGGCCGACCCGCTCTCGCTCACGGTGACGCGCCCCGGTCAGGCCACCGAGGTGCGGCCCGTGGTCTCGGGGATGCTCACCGGGCACCTCGGCGTGGCGGTGGCTCCGCTGCGCTGGCTGGGCCTTCACCTCTCGCTGCCGGTGGCCCTCTCGTCCTCGGGCGAGGCGTCGCCGGTGGGCGTCGGCCCGGCCTCCGGGGTCGCGGTGGGCGACCTCCGCGCGGGGCTGCGCGTGCGCATCCTTGGCGACGCCGACCGGGACCCCTTCTCCCTTCACCTGGGCGCGGTGGTGTTCATCCCCACCGGGAGCCAGGAGAGCAACACGGGCGACGGCTCGGTGCGCTTCGAGCCGAGGCTGGTGCTCGCGGGCCGGGCCTCGGTGCTGCGCTGGTCCGTGGGGGCGGCCTTCCAGGTGCGGAGCGACATCACGGCGCTCGACCTCGCGGTGGGCAACGAGCTCCGGCTCTCCGCGGGCATCGGGCTCGCGCTGCTCGACGACCGGCTGCACATCGGCCCCGAGGCCTACATGTTCAGCTCGCTGCGCGACCTGCCCAACGGCACCGGGAGCGCGGCCTTCGCCGACCGCCAGTGGGGCGCCGAGGCCATGCTGGGCGCGCGCTACCTCATCGCCGACGCGGTGCAGGTGGGCCTCGCCGGAGGCGCGGGCCTCCAGCAGGGCTACGGCGTCCCGTCGGCGCGGGGGATCTTCTCCATCGCCTACGCCCCCATCACCCGGGCCCCGGCGGCGGTGGACACCGACCAGGACACGGTGCTCGACGCCGACGACGAGTGCCCGACGGTTCCGATGGGCGACCGCCCCGACCCCGCGCACCGCGGGTGCCCGGTGGCCGACCGCGACTCCGACGGCGTACTCGACAGCGACGACCAGTGCGTGGACGTCCCCCAGGGCGACCACCCCGACCCCGCGCGGCGGGGCTGCCCCTTCAGCGACCGCGACGGCGACGGCGTGAGCGACGCCGAAGACCAGTGCGCGGACGTCCCCCAGGGCGACCACCCCGACCCCGCGCGGCGAGGCTGCCCGGACGGCGACCGCGACTCCGACGGCGTGCGCGACAGCGCCGACCAGTGCGTGGACGTCCCCGCGGGGACGCACCCCAGCACCGTGCGCGTGGGCTGCCCGGCGCCGGACAACGACCATGACAACATCATCGACCAGCCCGAGGGTCCCGACCGCTGCCCCGATCAGCCCGAGACCTTCAACGGCGTGCAGGACGACGACGGCTGCCCCGATGGCGCGGTGCTGGCGGAGATGTCCGGCGGCGAGGTGCGCATCCTCCAGGCGGTGAACTTCCGCACCGACCGCGACGAGATCGTCGGCGCCCAGAGCTTCCAGGTGCTCGACTCGGTGGTGGCGATCCTCCGGGCCTCGCCGCACCTCCGGGTCGACGTGCAGGGCCACACCGACTACCGCGGGTCGGCCGCGTACAACCTCGACCTCTCCAACCGTCGCGCCGCGGCGGTGAGGCGCTACCTGATGGCGCACGACATCGTCGAGGAGCGGCTGGACTCGCACGGCTTCGGCAACACCTGCCCCGCCGTCGCGGGCACCAACGCCGCCGCGCGTCGGGCCAACCGCCGGGTGCAGTTCGTGATCATCACGGGCGACACCCCGGCGGGCCGCTGCCCCGCCGTCGCTCGCTGACCGCTCCCACTCCCTCCCATAGACGGTAGCGCAGTGCTCGGATGGGTGTCGGACGGCGCCGTCGGCCCCCTCACCGCGCTGCCGCGCGCCCTGCACCCCCGCGGAGCGGGGGCAAGGGCTCGATCGACTGAGCGGAAACGTTTCAACCCGCGGACGCGGGGCGCAGCGACCGGACAGCAGCACGAGCCGTCTGCATGAGCCGCGTCGCTCAGCTCGGATCGCGGTCCGCCGTCGCCTCGTGGAGGGTCGCCACGCGCTGCCGCAGGTCTGCGACCTCGGCGCGCAGGCGCTCGTTCTCGATGAGCTTCTCGACGATGCGGTCGTACTCGTCGGCGGCCTCGCGCACGGCCGACTCCAGCTCCTCGGGCTCCCAGGGCTTCCGGAGGAAGCCGAAGATGTGCCCCCGGTTGACCGCCGCGATGATGGAGTCGGAGTCCGAGTAGCCCGTGAAGAGCATGCGCACCGCCTGCGGGAAGCGCGCGCGAACGCTCTCCAGCAGCTGCACCCCCGTCACCTGCGGCATGCGCTGGTCGGTCATCACGATGTGCACCTCGTGCTCGGTCATGACGCGCGTCCCCTCGTCGGCGCTGTGGGCGGTGAGCACCCTGAAATCGAGCCGGAGCAGGTCGCGCACGGCCTCGCAGATGTTGGGCTCGTCGTCGACCACGAGGAGGCAGTGCCTCGGCGGTGAGGAGGTCATGGGTCTACCTTCGGCATGGGTGGAGTGTTGGGGAGGTGGACGCGGAAGCAGCTCCCCTGGCCCGGGGTGCTCTCGACCTCGATGCGACCTCCGTGGCTCGCGACGATGTTGTGGGTGATCGAGAGCCCGAGCCCGGTCCCCTCGCCCACGGGCTTGGTCGTGTAGAAGGGGTCGAAGATCTTCGCGCGCTCGGCCGGATCGATGCCGACGCCGTCGTCGGTCACCTCGAGGATCACGCCGCCGACGGTCGAGCGGCTCGCGACGCGGATGCGCCCGCCGCCTCCCGGGTGCGCGGCCTCGACGGCGTACATGGCGTTGGTCAGGAGGTTGAGCAGCACCTGCGAGAGCAGCGTCGGGACGCCGTAGGCGATGGGGTCGGGGCCCCAGTCGAGCACCAGCTCGATGCCGCGGCGCTCCATGCGCCCGCGGATGACGTCGAGGGTCGCGCTGGCGACGTCGCGCAGGTCCGTGGGGCCGCCGTCGGGGCGCTCGGTGCGCGCGAGGCGCCCGAGGGCCTCGATGATGCGCGTGATGCGCCGTATGCCGTCGCGGGTGCGACCGAGCATCGGCGCGAGGTTCTGCCGGAGGTAGTCGAGGTCGGTCTTCGCCGATCGCTCGGCCACCAGCGCCGCCGCCTCGGGGTCGACCCGGGCGAACGCCTCCCGGCCGCCCTCGTACGCGTCGAGGATGCCCACGAGCGCCTTCGCGTCTCGCTCGATCACGTGGAGGTTGCCGGCGACGTAGGCCAGCGGGTTGTTGATCTCGTGGGCGATGCCGGCGCTCAGCAGCCCGAGGGCCGCCAGCTTCTCGCTCTGCGTGAGCGCGGCGCGGAGCTGCTCGCGCTCGGTGATGTCCTCGGAGATGCCGAGGAGGTACAGGGGAGCGCCGTCGGGCCCCATGACAGGGATCTTCTTGGTGTGCAGCGTGCGCGCGCCCTTGAGCCGGGTGTGGATCGGCTCCGCGGGGATGTCGACCACCGCGCGCCCGGCGAGCACCTGGCGGTCCTTGGTGGTGAAGGCGTCCGCCTCGGCGCGGGGGAAGAAGTCGTAGTCGTTCTTGCCGAGGAGCTCGGCGCGCTCGAAGCCCAGGAGGTCCTCGCCGGCCCGGTTGAAGCGCACGAAGCGCAGCTCCGCGGCGTCCTTCACGAAGATCATGTCGGGGATGTTCTCGATGATCGAGTCGAGGAAGCGCTCGTGCGCCCTCGTCGCCTCGGCCGCCCTCGCCCGCTCCGAGCGCAGCAGCCTGGCGTTGGCGATCGCCAGCGCGGCGTGCTCGGCGAGGCCCTGCACGAAGGCCTCGTCGTCGGGCCCGTAGCTCCGCCCCGGAGTGCCGCGGGTGAGCGCGAGCACCCCGAGCACCCGCCCCCCTGCCTGCATCGGCGCCGCCACGAAGCTGAAGACGGGCCACCGGGCGAGCCGCGCCAGCGCGTCGGGTCCGGCGCCCGGCAGCAGGGCCTCCGCGGTCACCTCGGCGAGCGTGATCGGGCGCCCGCTCTGCTGCACCCTCGCGCAGAGATCATCGCCCGCCCCCGGAGGCGCCGCCCACGCCGGGTCGGGGTGGACGCCCACCGGGGCCTCTCGCTCGTCGCCGTCCTCCACAGCGAGCCGCACGGTGCAGGCGTCGCCGACGAGCGACGAGCCCGCTCGCGCGACGGCGACGACCAGGGCCGCGAGGTCCGGCGTGGCCGCGGCGAAGGCCCGCGACGCGTCGGCCAGCGCCGTGGCCCGGGAGAGCGCATCGACGGGCGCGACTGTAGCCACCGTCGGACGGGCGTCCGCCTCCCGCGCCTCGCCTTCCGATCGCCCGAGATGCACCGCGAGGTCCTCCGTCTCTGGAGAGTAGGCCTCGCCGGGGGCACACCGCAAATCACCGAAGATGCCTGCGCGCGGAGCCTTCGCGTGGGTGCGTCCTGCGATGTCTTCGCCGATCGCGACGCCGCCATGCGCGGTCCCGCCAACATTGACGGGATGTCTCCAGCGTGTTCGGCTGCTGACCGTGCGTCCTGTCGATGAGTTGTCAGTGGGCGGCAGGACGTCCAGCCCGGGGCATCCGACGACTCCCCGTCGCTCCTTCGCGCTGATCGCCGCGGTGGTGGCGATCGTCGCCGTCGGGGTGATCGAGTACCGGGTCTTCACGAGGCAGCTCGCGGCGGCGCAGACCGGGGCGCTGCTCTCCGCGGCGGATCTGCAGTCGAACGTCGTCCAGCGGCACCTCGAGGATCGGAGGGCCGACGCGCTGCTGCTCAGCTCGCGTGAGCGCGTCCGGGCGGCGCTGGCCTCCGCCGCGAATCCTGCCTCCGGAGCCCTCGGCCCCGCGGTCGTGCAGGACCTCCTGGCGGCCACGCATCGCGCCTACGGCTACCACGCGGTGCAGCTCTTCGACCCGAGCGTGCGGCTGGTCGCCGGGGTCGGCGACGAGGAGCGCGTCGCTCGCAAGTCCCCGTACGTGCACGAGGCGATCGCCACGCGGCAGCCGGTGGTGATCCCCGCGAGGCTGGAGGCCGACGGCGTCGTCGAGTACGGGATCGTGTATCCCGTCTTCTCCGCGGACGGCGCGCGGGTGATGGGCGCGGTCGCGCTGACCAACGACGCCCGCGCGAAGCTCGTCCCGCTGCTGGTGCCCCTGCGGGGCCGCATGAAGACGGTGTCGACCGCGATCGTCGTCCGCGACGGCGAGGAGCTCGTCTACGTGGGCTCGGCGGAGGACGGGCGCCGGGTCATTCCCCCGAACCTGCGCTTCTCCGTGAACGACCGCGACCACGTGGTGCCGCGGCTGGCGCGGCTTCGTCGGCCGGGGGTCGTGCGCGGCCTCGACCTCTGGGGAGTGGAGGTGGTGGCCGCGGCCCACCCGGTCGCGAACACCCCCTACATGGTCGTCGTGAAGGTGTCGGCGGCGGAGCTCGACGCGGCGAAGCGGCGCGTGGCGTTCGCCACCCTGGGCAGCGCGGTGCTGCTCCTCGCGCTGATCGCGCTCGCGCAGCGCAGCGCGCGCATCCGGTCCGAGCGGGCGGCGACCGCGCGGGCGCTGGCCGCGGCGGGCCGCTACGTCGCCGCGACCGAGAGCTCGATGAGCGCCTTCCTGCACCTCGACGCGCGCGGCACGGTGATCGACGCCAACCCGGCGCTCGAGGCGCTGGCCGCGCTGCCCAGGGAGGCCATCATCGGCCGCCCGTTGCAGGAGCTGGGCACGGCCGAGCAGCCCGGCGACGTCTCGGCCGTGATGCAGAAGATACGGGCCGAGCGCAGCGCCCGGTTCACCGCGGACTGGCGTCGCCCCGACGGCGTCCTGCGGCACCTCGACGTGAGCGCGTCGTACATCGTCGAGAACGGCGCGGGGGAGTACTTCGCGTTCATCCACGACATCACCAGCGCGCTGGAGACCAACCGACGCATCGCGCGCACCAACCGCCTGTACGTGCTGCTCAGCGGCGTCAGCGAGGCGCTGTTCGGCGTGAGCGACGAGCAGGAGGCCTACGAGCTCGTCTGCCGGCTCGCCGTCGCGCAGGCCGACCTCTGCCTGGTGTGGGTCGGCGTCGTCGACGAGTCCGCCGGCCGCGTCCGCCCCGCCGCCGCCGCCGGTGCCGCGGTCGACTACGTGCGCGACATCGTCGTCACCACCGACCCGACGCAGGCGTCCGGGCAGGGCCCCTCGGCCACCTCGATCAGGGAGGGGCGGGCGGTGATCGTGAACGACTTCGCGCACGACCCGCGCACGGCGCCCTGGCACGACGCGGCGCGCCAGTGGGGCCTCGGGGCCTCGCTGTCGCTCCCGGTCATCATCGCCGGGAGGTCCGTCGCGGCGGTGATGTTCTACTCGGCGGACGCCCACTATTTCGACGACGAGCGGGTCGCGCTCCTCAGCGAGATCTCGCGCTTCCTGGCGCTGGTGCTGCACGCCGCGGAGGCCAACCGGCGCCGCGAGTCCGAGGCCGCGCGCCGCGAGCTGAGCGAGGCCCGCTTCCGGGGCCTCTTCGAGGGGTCGCCGGTGCCGAAGTTCGTCGTGGACGCCGAGTCGGACCGCATCGTCCAGATCAACCGCGCCTTCACGGAGACCTACGGCTACGTGCTCGCAGACCTCCCGACCTTCGCGGTCGCGCTGGAGCGCTTCTTCCCGGACCCCGCCCAGGGGCGCGAGCGCCAGGCGAGCTGGCGGCAGAGGGTGCGGCGGACGACGGACATCCAGCAGTCCGTGACGTCGTCGGAGCTGCGGTTCCGCTGCGCCGACGGCACCGAGCGCTTCGTGCAGGGCCACGTCACGCGGGTCGGAGGCGAGCTCGTCATCGGCTGGGTGGACCTCACGGCGCTGCGGGAGAGCCAGCTTCTGCTCAGCGAGGCGCAGGAGGTCGCGCGCATGGGGAGCTGGGTCTACGAGTTCGCGACGAAGGAGCTGCACCGCTCCGTGGAGCTGCAGCGCGCGATCTGGAGCGCCACCGGCTCGGCGCGCGTGGCGGAGGAGGCCTTCGGCCGGCTGCTCCCGGAGGATCGGCCGCGCTTCATGGCCGCGCTCTCCCGCTCGGCGGCGGAGCACACGGCCTTCGACGAGACGGCGCGGGTGCCCGGCGAGGACGGCCGGGTGGCGGAGTTTCGGTCGCGAGCGCGCATCGTGTACGCGCCGGACGGCTCCCCGGTGCGGGCGGTCGGGCTGGCGCAGGACGTGACCAACGAGCGCGAGTCGGCGCGCGAGCTCGAGCGCTACCGCCACCAGCTCGAGGCGATGGTGGAGGAGCGTACCGCCGCGCTCGCGCACGCCAACCAGCTGTTGCAGTCGGCGGACCGACGGCTGAAGGCCATGCTGGCCTTGAGCCAGCGCGCGGCGACGCTGGACGAGACGCAGACCCTGCAGCTCGGCATCGACGAGGCGGTGCGGCTGACCGGGAGCGGCGTCGGGTGGATCATCGTGCTGGGCGAGGACGAGCGCAGCGCGGAGTCCGTCACGGCGGCCTCGGGCCCTGGCCTGGGGTGCGGCCCCGGGGACGAGCGCGACCTGGCGGCGGGCATCGCGGCGGAGGCGGCGCGACGGAGGGAGCCCGCGGTGGACAACGAGCGAGCGGGCTCTGACGTCGCGGCGGATCACGTGCCGCTGGCGCGCTCCATCGCCGTGCCCTTCATCGAGAACGAGCGCGTGCGGCTGGTGCTCGTGGTGGGCAACCGGCCGTCCCCGTACGACGGCTCGGACGCGCAGGAGCTGGAGCTCATCGGCAACGACATCTGGGGGGTGGTGCAGCGGCGGCGGGCCGAGCTCGCGGTGTCCGCCGCGTACACCCGGATGCGGCTCAGCGAGGAGCGGCTCAACCTCGCGACGGAGGCCTCCGCGGCGGGCATCTGGGACGAGGACCTGCGCTCGGGCGTGGTGACGGTGAGCGCGGCGTACGCGACGATGCTGGGCTACGCGCCGGGGGAGCTGCCGACGGACGGCGGGCACTGGGCGTCCCTCATCCACCCGGCGGAGCGCGACCGGGTGGTGGAGGAGTGCGCGCTGAGGCTGCGCGAGGTCGGCCGGGTCTCCGTGGAGTTCAGGATGCGAGCGAAGGACGGCTCGTACCGATGGGTGCTGCGGCAGGGCAACGTCGTGGAGCGCGACGCGCGCGGCGAGCCGCAGCGCATCGTCGGCACGCACATGGACCTCACCGCGCGCCGTGCGGAGGAGGACGAGCTGCGGGCGGCGAAGGAGGCGGCGGACGCGGCGAGCCGGGCGAAGTCGTCGTTTCTCGCGACGATGAGCCACGAGATCCGCACGCCGCTCAACGGGGTCATCGCGATGGCGGAGGTGCTCTCGCAGGCCGAGCTGTCACCCCGCGACCGGGACGCGGTGCAGACCATCCACTCGTCGGCCAACCTGCTGCTCTCGGTGATCGACGACATCCTGGATTTCTCCAAGATCGAGGCGGGCAAGCTGGAGCTGGAGCTCTCCGACGCGTCGATCCACGAGCTGGTGGAGGAGCTGTGCGCGTCGCTGCTGCCGCTCGCGCAGCGCAAGAGCGTCGACCTGTGCCTCTTCGTCGACCCGGCGGTGCCCGCGGTGCTGCGCACGGACCGCGTGCGGCTGCGGCAGGTGCTCTACAACCTGCTCGGCAACGCCATCAAGTTCAGCGGGTCGCAGCCGGGGCTCCGGGGGCGGGTGCGGCTGGTCATCGAGGCGACCGGCGGCGAGGCGCCGCGGCTGCTCCTGCGGGTGAACGACAACGGCGTCGGCATGACCGGGGAGACGATCGGCCGGCTGTTTCGCCCGTTCTCGCAGGGCGAGGCCTCGACGACCCGGCGCTTCGGCGGCTCGGGCCTCGGCCTCGCCATCACGCACCGGCTCGTGGAGGCCTTCGGGGGCAGCATCGCGGTCGAGAGCGCGCCCGGCCTGGGCTCGACCTTCACCGTGGCGCTGCCCCTGTCGGAGGTGCGAGGGAGGGCCGTGGAGCTCGACCCCGACCTGACGGGCGTCGCGTGCGTCGTCGTCGAGCCGCTGTCGTGCCTCGACTCGGAGGACCTGCGGCGCCTGCTCGAGTACGCGGGCGCCGACGTGACCTTCGTCGCCTCGGCCTCCGAGGCGCTGGCCGCGACGGCGGGGAAGGGCGTCGCGGTCGTGCTGCGACCGGCCGGGCCCGAGGAGGACGACGCGAGCCCGGCGGGCGCGGTGCCGGCCGGGGTGACGCTGGTGCTGCTCCGGCACGGGTCGAGCCCGGAGATCAGGGTCGGGGCGAAGGGCGTGGTGTCCCTGGTCGTCGACGTCGTGCGGGGGCGGCAGCTCGTCCGGGCGGTCGCGGTGGCGGCGGGCAGGGCCTCGCCGGAGTTCGCCTGGGGCCGGTCCCCGGAGGAGCTGCGCTACGCGCGCGGGCCGGTGCTCGGCGTCGAGGAGGCGCGGCGCCAGGGACGGCTCATCCTGGTCGCGGAGGACGACGAGACGAACCAGAAGGTCATCCGTCAACAGCTCGAGCTGCTGGGCTACGCGGTAGAGGTCGCCTCGGACGGGCGCGCGGCCCTGGAGCGCTGGCGCACGGGCACCTACGCGATGCTCCTCACGGACCTGCACATGCCCGTGATGGACGGCTACGCGCTCGCCGCGCAGATCCGCCGGGAGGAGGGGGGCACCCGGCGCCTTCCCATCGTCGCGCTCACCGCCAACGCCCTGCGCAGCGAGGTCATCCGCACCCAGGCCGCCGGCATGGACGCGCACCTCACCAAGCCGGTGCCGCTGGCCACGCTCCTCGCGACGATCGAGCGGTGGACGGGCCTGCGCGCGGCGCGGCCGATGCTGACGACCGCGCCGCCCTCCGCCCCCGTCGCGGCGTCGAGCCCGCTGCTCGACGTCAACGCGCTCCGGGCGCTCGTGGGCGACGACGAGCGGGTGATCCGCCGGCTGCTGGGCCAGTACCAGACCTCCGCCGGCGCGCTGGTCGAGGCCGTGCGCGCGAAGCACGCCGCGGGCGACCTCGACGGCGTCGCCGGGGCGGCGCACAAGCTGAAGTCCTCCTCGCGCTCCGTCGGGGCGATGGCCTTCGCGGAGGCCTGCGCCGCGATGGAGCGCTGCGCTCGGGAGCCCAACGCCGCGACGGTCGCCGCGCGGCTCCCTGAAATGCTTGATATGTTCGACTCCGTCCGGGCGGAGATTGACCTCTGGCTGTCCGATCCGGGCCGCCGAGGGGCCCCCGGATCAGGGGTGATTCCATGAAGATCCTACTGGTCGACGACGAGGTCTTCGCGCTCGCGCTGATGACCGAGCAGCTGGAGTCCCTCGGGCTCGCCGACGTGCTGCCGATGGAGCGCGCGACGGAGGCCGTGGCGCTGCTGGAGACCGTGGGCCACGGCGTCGACGTGGTGCTGCTCGACCTGCAGATGCCCGACATGGACGGCATCGAGGTGGTGCGCCACCTGGCCCGACTGCGCTTCGCCGGGAGCATCCTGTTCGTGAGCGGCGAGGACGAGCGAATCCTCGAGGCCGCGGAGCACCTGGCGCGGGCGCACAAGCTCGACGTGCTCGGCGCGCTGACCAAGCCGGTGACCCTGGAGGCGCTGAGGTCGCGGCTCTCCGCGCCGCACGCCGCGGCCCGCCCGGCCCGCGTCGAGCGGAGCTACGGGGCCGAGGAGCTCCGCGCGGCGATCGCCGGAGGGGAGCTGGTGTGCCACTTCCAGCCGCAGGTCTCGCTGCGGAGCGGCGAGCTGGTGGGGGTCGAGTGCCTGGTCCGGTGGCAGCACCCGAGGGACGGGCTCGTGTACCCCGATGCGTTCATCGGGGTGGCGGAGGAGGCGGGGCTCATCGACGACCTGACGGACGCCGTGTTCATCGAGGCGCTGCGCCACGCGAGGCGCTGGGAGGACTCCGGGCTGGCGCTCCGGCTGTCGGTGAACGTCTCCATGGACAACCTGAGCTGCCTCGACTTTCCCGACCGCGTCGCCCGCCGCCTGCTCTCCTCCGGGGTGGCGGCGCGCTCGCTGGTGCTGGAGGTCACCGAGAGCCGCTTCATGAAGAACCCGCTCGCGGCCATCGACATCCTGGCGCGGCTGCGGCTCAAGCACGTGGGGCTGAGCATCGACGATTTCGGCACCGGCCACTCGTCGATGATCCAGCTCCGGGACATCCCCTTCGATGAGCTCAAGGTCGACCGCGGCTTCGTCAACGGGGCGACGAGCAGCGCGTCGTGCCTGGCCATCGTGGAGGCGAGCCTCTCGATCGTGCGGCAGCTGAAGCTCCGCAGCGTCGCGGAGGGCGTGGAGACGGAGTCGGAGTGGCGGCTGCTGCGCGGCCTCGGGTGCGACGTCGCGCAGGGATATTTCATCGCGCGCCCGATGCCCGCCGAGGCGCTACTTGCGTGGGCGCAGGAGTGGGGCCGTCACGCGCCGGAGCTCGTGTCGGCCGGGTAGCCGCGGCGCCGCGTCAGGGGATCAGAAGCCCGACGGGACGATCACGGACGAGAGGGGCGTGCGGTCGGCGCTGGCCTCGGTCCAGCGGATGGGACCGTTGAGGTACGAGGTGTAGAGGTCGTGGTAGCCGCCGAAGGCGCCGCCGAGGGGGCCCTGCGAGGTGCCCCAGGAGTTCTTGATGCGCAGGAAGACCATCTCGCCGTACTGCTCCGCGAGGCGCATGTCGGCGGCCGAGGCCATCTGGCCCGCGAGCAGCCGGCGCTCGGGCTGGCCGGGCTGACGCACGACGACCTCGTAGTCCTCGGTGGTCACGAGGTGACCGCCCTGGCGGCCGGGGCCGCTCGCGGCGCGGAGGGTCTCGAGCTCGAAGGCGCCCGTCGATCCGCTGCGGGCGTTGAAGTCGACGAGCCACGAGACCAGCACGGGCTGCGCGGCGTTGAGGGCGCGCATCACCCGGCGCTGCACCGCGACGCGCGACGAGGCCGTGCCGGGGTACGAGACGCTCCGCCAGGCGTAGCGCCCGCCGGGGATCACGTCGGAGAGGTAGCCGTCCCAGCTCGTGGGCACTGCCGTCGAGCTGCGCGCCACCGAGGTGCGGATCGGGAAGCTGGTGGCCTTGCGCATCCACGTCGCGGGGGTGACGGTGGTGGTGCCGAGGGTGCGCCGCGCCGAGATGCCGTACACCCGGCGCACCTCCGCGCGCACGTCCTCGTTGATGCGCCAGGCGTCGAAGAGCACGTTGAGCACGATCTGCGGGTCGCGCCGCGCCGTCGCGGTGGCGAGGCGCCCGTCGGCGTTGAGCTCGGCGTTGATCGCCGCGAGGGCCTCGGACTGCCGCGTCGAGCGGGCGCTGGTGGCCTCCTCGGGGATGAACTCGGCCTCCATCACCACGCCGCGGTCGCGGAGGATGGTCATGGCGGAGTCCCACCAGCCGCCGGTCGAGACCTCGCTGCGCATCGTGGTGGCGTTGGTGGTCACGCCGGTGCCGGTGATCTTGCGGTGCCAGTCCCAGAAGGTGATCCACGACTCGGAGACGTTCACCGACTGGCCCGTGCGGGCGCGGTGCAGCGACTCGACCCAGGCGGCGGACGCGTACGACCAGCAGTTGCCGATCGACTGGTTGCGCACGTCGGTGTGGCTGACGTCGGTGACAGGCTCGACGAGGTCGGAGATGCCGTCGGCGTCCTCCCCGATCGCGGCGTCATCCGCGCACGACGCCGTGGCGAGGCCCATCGAGAGGCAGGCGGCGAGCCACCAGGAACGGCGAAGACCTGAAGAGATGGCGCTCATGAGGGCGAATGGATACGCCTCTTCGCGGCCGTTGGGAATGACCGCACCCCCGGCGAAGGGGTCTGGCCGCGACTTTGCGTAGGCGCCCCGATCATGAACGGCCGATACTCGTTCTCCCAGGCTCCGATGCGCGTCTACTGGGAGATCACCAGGGCGTGCGGACTCGCCTGCCGACACTGTCGTGCAGAAGCTGCGACCCATCGCGCAAGGGAGGAGCTGGACACCGACGAGGGCTTCCGGCTCCTCGAGCAGCTCGCGGCGGGCAACCCGAAGCCCCACGTGGTCCTCACCGGGGGTGACCCCCTGGAGCGCCCCGATCTCTTCGCGCTCATCGAGAAGGGCCGCTCGCTCGGGCTCGGGGTCTCGGTCTCTCCGAGCGCCACGCCGCGGCTCACCCGCGAGGCCATCCGGGCCTTGAAGGAGGCCGGCGTCGACGCGATCTCGCTCTCCATCGACGGCGCGACGGAGGCGATCCACGACGGCATCCGCGGGGTGGAGGGCACCTTCACCCGCACCCTCATCGCGGGCGAGCAGGCGCGGGAGCTCGGCCTGCCCTTCCAGGTCAACACCCTCGTCGCCGAGGAGACCCTCGCGGAGATCCCTGGCATCGAGCTCCTCGCCCGCAACATCGGCGCGGCCCGCTGGAGCCTGTTCTTCCTGGTCACCGTCGGGCGCGGGGTGGTGCTCCAGCCGATCTCCCCCGCGGCCTGCACCGACCTGCTCCGCTGGCTCGCCGAGCGCGCCACCGTCCCGGGCATGGTCGTCACCACGACCGAGGCGCCGCACTTCCGTCGGGTCGTGGCCGAGAGCCGGCTCGCCGCGCCAGGCCGCGGGCACGCCGCGGGCATCCGCGACGGCAACGGGATCATGTTCGTCTCGCACGACGGCGAGGTGTTCCCCTCCGGCTTCCTGCCGGTCGCCGCGGGCAACGTCCGCCAGCGCGACGCGCTCGAGATCTACCGAGAGGCCCCGCTCTTCCTGTCGCTGCGCGACGTGGACTCGTTCAACGGTCGCTGCGGCGTGTGCGAGATGCGCAGCGCGTGCGGCGGCTCGCGCGCCCGGGCGTACCTCGCGAGCGGCGACCTGCTGGGCGACGACCCGCTCTGCACCCACCAGCCTGCGAGCTCCCCCCCCGGCTGACCGGAGGGGGGGCCCACACTCACGACGGAAGCAGCACTTCCCTGCAAGCTCCGAGGAATCCCCAATGGCTCTCCCACGTCTTCGCAATCTCTCCCGGCGCGCCACGGTGCTCGTGACCCTGCTCGGCGCGACGGCCCTCGCAGGCACCGTCGCCGTGATGACCAGCGACACCCTCGACTTCGTCATCGGCGGCGCCCTCATCGACCTCGGCTACCGCTTCCAGGATCCCATCCATCCGCACGGGCACCGCTCGCCCTCGGCGGTCTGGTCGGAGGTCCTCTCGCACAACGCCCTCGCGGCCCGGGTGCGCGACCTCTTCCCCCGGAGCACGCACCACCCGCTCGTGGCGCTGGTCGTCTGCATGGACGCGCGCATCGACACCAACGAGCTCGTGGGCGACACGCGCCGCTACTACTACGTGCTGCGCCTCGCCGGATCGGTGATGAGCGAGCGCGAGGAGGAGATGCTCGAGCTCGCGGTCGACAACGGCGTCGAGGTCGTGGTGCTCACCACCCACTCGGAGTGCGCCGCCGAGCGCGTCGCGAGAGATCCGGCGCTGCGCTTGCGCTACCCCCACCTCGCCGCCGGCGTCGACGAGCGAGACGCCCGGAGCGCGGAGTTCCGAGCCCGCCCCAACATCGCCGCGCGCCTCCACGACGGCACGCTGCGCATCGAGCAGGTGCACATCGACACCCACTCCGGGCGGCTCGTCCCGCGGCCCACCCAGGCCCAGGCCGGACACTGAGCGCAGCCCGGGAGCGCGCCGCCGCCTCTGGCTGACGCCGCTCGGCCCCCCCCCTTCGATCGCCCCCCCCTCCGACCGTCGCCTCAGGGCGCGTGGCCGCCCACGTAGACGATGCGCGCGTCGCGGCGCAGGTCTTCTCTCTCCCCGGTGCGCACCGCGAGCCGGCGCTCCTCCTGGAGCGTCTGCGTGATCGCCACGCGCATCGCCTCGAAGGTGAGCTCCGGGAGCTCTCGCCGGTCGACCACGTTGATGATCCAGAAGCGGTTGTTGGGGCCGCGGAGCACGTCGCTCGTCTGCCCCACGGGCAGGGTGTACGCGAGGTCGCGCCACGCGGTCGGCAGGAGGTTCCAGCGGAGGTAGCCGAGGTCCCACGGGCGGCCGGCGGACGGCGGCAGCTCCGCGAACTGGCGCCGCGCGACCTCCTCGAAGGGAGTCCCTGCGCGCACCGCGGCGAGCGCACGGCCGATGGCCGCCTCGTCGCGCAGCAGGATCTGAGAGACGCGCACCTCGGTGCGGATGCGCGGCACGTTGGCGTCGTAGAAGGCCCGCGCCTCGGCCTCGCTCACCTCGGGCCTCGTCACCTGCTCGTGCGTGTCGAGCAGCGTCGCGAGCTGCGTGCGACGCCAGCCTCGCAGGCTCGCCTCGGCGCGCGCCAGGTCGGCGCGATAGGTCGGGTCGCGGTCGAGCCCCATGCGCGCGGCACGCTGCGCGCGCAGCTCCTCCTGGATGAGCCGCTCGAGCGTCTCGGTGGGCGTCTCGGCCGTGCCGGTGCCGCCGTGGGCGGAGGGCCCTCGCGCGGCGCCGACGACCTCCTGGCGGGTGATCGCGACGCCGTTGACGGTGGCGAGCACCTCGGCGGCGACGGGGGTCGCGGGCTGCGCGGGCGTGGCCTCCGCGGCACGAGCCTGCGGAGGCGCCGATCGGCACGCGCCGAGGAGGGGGAAGAGAACGAGGAGGAGGGTGGATGGCGGGTGGTGGGTCATGATGGCACCCACCGGCTTGAGCAAGGACCGCACCGCGACGATGGCTACACCATCGGAGCGGCGGGGCCGCTCAGCGAGGCGTCAGTGGCAGACGGTGCAGGACTCGACCTCGTCGCCGCTCCACGGGGTCGCGGGCGTCGGGTCGTAGGTCTGCAGCCGCATGTGGCTGGTCGCCGCGTCGGAGTCATGGCAGCCGCCGCAGGGCAGGCGGGCGGCCATGGTCTGCCAGGTTCCGCTCGTGGTGGCCGCGGGGTGACACGACTCGCACGTACGCAGATCTTGCGGGAAGGGAAGGTTCCAGTTGCGCCCCGGCACCGGGTCGCCGTTGGAGTAGCCGACCGTCGAGAGCGGGAAGTTCAGCTCCGACGAGGCCGCGTGCACCGCGTGAACGCGGCGAGAGATCGGGCCCGCGCCCGTCCATGCCGCGCCCACCGCCGTCTGGGGCTGGTAGTCGTGGCAGGCGCCGCACTGGTCGACGGCGGTGTTGTTGAAGACCTTGTAGTGCCGCACGAAGTCGAGCACGAAGCCGCGACCGTCCGGGCCCTGGTGACAAGATCCGCAGTTGCCGGCGGGGGCGCGCGACTCGGTCGCCTGGCCGACCTGGAAGTTCACGCGGGCGACCGACGGGGTCTGGTAGTCCGACGAGGAGAGGTTACCGCGGTCGTTGATCTCGATGCTGGCGACGTAGGTGCCGGGCGTGAGGTCGTCGACGGGGTCGAGCTGGTAGCGGATCGCGCCGGCGGTGTACGTCACGCGCGGGTCCTGGTTGGCCGCGACGATGCGGCGGGTGACGTTGTTCGACGGGGTGGAGCCCGTCGGCATGTGGGCGAGGAGGTCGCCGGCGAAGACCGAGGTCGCCACCGTGCTCGCCTGGAGCTGGATCGAGAACACCGTGCCGAGGTTGCGGCTACGGATGCCGACCCTGCCGTTGCTCTCGACCCAGGCGATGCCGCGCGCGGCGAAGGCCGTGTTGCGGTTGAGCCACGTCACCACCTCGGCCGAGGTGGCCGCGGCGGCGCTGACGAAGGTGCCGCTCGACACGGGCACCGTGACGGTACCCACGGCGAGGACGTCGCCGCCCGTGGAGTTGACGGTGTGGACGCCCATGCCCTGGTCGAACTGGACGATGAGCGAGCCGCCCGCCGCGCTCAGGTCGAAGGGACCCGCCGTGCCGCTGAAGAGCTGCGAGCGAGCCGCGGTGGTGAGCACCGGCATGCGGCGAGCGCGCGGGCCGGCGACGAAGAGCGACGCGGTGCGGAAGAGCCCGTCACGCGTCGGGCAGGGTCCGCCGCGCGGGTTGGTGGCGCTGGGGGCGGGGCAGCCCTCGGCGGTCGGATCCTCGGCCACGGTGGTGTGGTCGATGAGGTTCCCGGTGATCGCGTCGCGCAGCACGATCGTGACGACCGGCGACTCGCCGCGGACGAAGAACGTCCCGTTGGCCGGCGTCGAGACGGTGACCGTCGCGTTGAACTCCGGCTTGTTGCGCACGTCACGGTTGGTCCAGTCGTGCATCGTGGAGACGGGCGACTGGATGAGCCCCTGCGGGCCGCTCGCGTTGTGGCAGGTGCGGCAGGTCGCGTCGTTGGTCTGCATGCCGCCGACGTGGTTGATGCCCGTCGCGAAGTTCACGTTGTCGTGGCACGAGCCACAGGCATTGCGCGACGGGTTGTTCATCCAGTTGTCGACCTGGGCGCCGCTGCCCTGGTGGCACTTGGTGCAGTTCGCGAGCACCGACGGGAACTCCGCGTGCTCCCACGAGGCGCGGGTGCCCCGGTAGCCGTAGATGGCGTACGAGCCGTTGTCCGCGGCCTCGTTGGCCGGGGTGGCGGGGTTGTCGTAGCGGATGCCGTCAGCGCCGCGCACGGACGGCAGCTCGCCGCCGGCGTGGATCTTGTGGATCATCTCGTCGAGCGCGAGGCTGTTGCCGCTGTTGGCGTCGCGGGCCCCGGTGACGTGGCAGCTGGTGCACGCCTCGATGGAGAGCCGGTCGCCGCCGTGGCCGCGGAACTCGTTCTCGTTGTGGCAGGCGTGGCAGTTCGACGTCTGGATGATGTTGCGCCGCTCGGTGACCGCCGTCCCGTCGGGGACGAAGTCGAGGTAGGCGTCGGCGGTCGCGCCGCTGTGGCCGCCCATCATGACGACGATGCGGTGCGTGCGGTTGCGCTCGTAGGTGATGGGCGTGGTGCCCATGCGCGCGCTGGTGAGGTTCGTGCGGAACACGTACCTGTACGAGCCGTCGCGGTTGTTGGTCAGCGTGCCGTTGGTCTCGCGCGTCGCCTGCAGCGCCGTGGTGCCCGCCGGGTTGGGGAAGGTGCCGGTCGCCGGCACGGTCTCCGTCGCCCAGATGTAGGGCATCCAGTGGTTGGACGCCTCGGTGGTGCCCGCGGGCACGAGCTTGGAGATGTTGGCGCTGATGGCCGGCACGTCCGTGATGGGCGCGCCGCCCTGGGTCGCGACGGTGAAGTTCACCGTGACCACGCCCGCCGGGTCGGCGGTCGCGGAGGTGATCGCCGCGCGCGCGAGCACCTTCGCTCCGTTGGCGTACTCGCCCGTCGAGAGGATGTGCGCGAGGCCGTGCCGCTGGGCGACGCGCACGCCGAGGCCGTCGGTGCCCGGCGTGCCGTTGCGCAGCGTGGTGACCGTGCCGTCGCTGCACCGGATGGTGCGCACGCCGGAGTCGAGGTCCGTCGAGACGGTGCAGCTCGCACTCTGGCCGTCGTTGACGGTCACCGTGGTGCCGTCGGCACAGCGGATGACTCGCGCGCCGGCGTCGCCCACGCTCACCGTGCACGGCATGCCGTCCGCGCCGTTGGCGCCGTTGCTGCCGTTGGCGCCGTTGGCGCCGTTGGCGCCGTTGGTGAGTCGAACGGTCGTCCCGTCCGCGCACGTGATCGTCGCGCCGCCGCCGGCGTCGTCCGATCGAAGCGTGCAACTGTTCCCGGCCGGCCCCGCGGGGCCGGCGCATGCTCCGACCGTCGCTGCAAGAGCAGCAAGGGTCAGCAGCTTCCGTATCAACCTGAGTGACATCGTTACCTCCTGCGATGGGCTACGGCCGGATCGGCTCGCCGAAGGACGAGCTCTCGGACACTCCTCACCCTCGCCGGATCGCCGGTCTGGTTCGACGTCGCAGCCGTACGCAACCCGGCCGGATACATACGACGTTCCAACCCCAATTCTCCGCGAATTGACGCTGTATCCCCCATGCGGCAAGGGTGCCGACCCTCGGGCGGCGAATTAGCTGCGTTCGCGGATGCAGACGATTCACCCCATCGGGCGATGGAGCGCCCTGCCCGGCGCCACCTCCGCTCCACCGTCGCGCCGTCGCCCCATCAGGGGCGCTCAGACGTGCTGGAGCACGTCGAGGTTGAGGTACGCGACGTAGTAGGCCGCCGTGAGGATCGCGAGGGTGACGAAGAGGACGGCGTAGTACCTCGTCACCGGGCGCTCGCTCCGCGCGAGGCTGGTCGCGGACGTGATGCCGCCGAAGAGCAGCCCGAAGAGTCCGCCCGCGAAGACGTAGATCACCCCGGCGTAGGAGAGCGACGGGAGGACTTTCAGGGCGAGGAGCAAGAACGGGACGCAGATGCCGAAGAAGAGCGCGCAGAGCGCCGCCATGCACGCGACGAGCAGCACCCTGCGAACGAAGGGCCACAGGGCGATGCGCCTTCCACGAAACGCGAAGCCACGAGGCGAGGTCTTGGGTTGCTCCGTCATGCCTCGCACCCGCGGAGGGTTCGTTCGCGCCGGGACCATAGGCGCCCGGGGGCCGTCACCGCCAGAGGTGGCGAGCAGTTGGATCGACGAGCGAGCCGCGCGTTATGCTGGCGGCGGAGTGTCGAACCGATACCTAGCTCCTGCATTCGAGGCCGGGATGCCCACGGTGCGCGGGCCCGTGGAGTTCGAGGTCAACGCCGTGCTCTCGACCTCCGGGTCTCTCTCGGTGAGCGAGTCTTCGATCGCCTATGAGCCCGGGGCCGACGCGAGGCTCCTCGGGCGGGCTCCGCTGGTGATCCCCATGGCCGAGGTCCGCGGCGTCGCGCGGTGCGACGGCAACCGGCGGCTGGTGATCTCCACCGGCGACGAGGAGTACGTGTTCCGCGGCGTCGGCGCGCAGCGCGCGTGGGTGGCGCTGACCGTGAGCCTCGACCGCGCCGCCGGCTTCCCCCTTCCCCCGATGCTCTTCGAGGAGGACCCCACCCACGCCGACGAGGTGCACGGGCTCTACGGCTTCGGCGCTCGCGGCTTCGGCTACTCCGGGCGCCTCTCGATCGGCCTCGTGGTGACCTTCTGGGACCGCCTCGACGCCCTCCGCTCCATTCGCACGGCGAACGGCCACGTCGTCGTCCGCGGCACCGAGGAGTGGCCCCTCACCGGCCGCGGCGCCGAGACCTTCGCGAGGGCGCTCGTCGGCCGCTGGCTGGAGTCCGTGGCCGGCGAGCTGGCCGCGGGCGCATGGCGCACTTACGCCGCGTGGCAGGGCGACGACGAGGTCACCTTCGGCGCCCTGGCGCTTCGGCCCGAGGGCCTGGTGTTCGAGGCCGCGGACACCACCGTCTCGCGGCTCGCCGCGCGCGGCGCGCTCGTTACAGCGCGCGTCGACGAGGCCGACGCCAGCCTCCTACGGCTCGACGCCGACGGCGAGGTGCGCTGCTTCCGCGTGCTGGACTGCGCCTCGACCGCCGCCGCCCTCACCGCCGCCGTCGTGTCTCCGAGCTGGCACGACCCGGGGGATGGCTTCGGCCACCAGGCCATCGACGACGATCAGCTCTCGCTGCTCCAAGGGCTCTTCACGAGCGTGACGCTCTCCCATGACGGCGTCGTCGTGGCCAGCGCGGGCAGGACGCTGCTCCGCCCGAACGCCTACGAGGTGGAGGTCGAGCTCGAAGTGCAGCCCGCCCGACCGATGCCGACGACGCTGCCGTTTCGGTGCGAGCTGCAGGTGTCCGGCTCGCGCGGACGCTACGCCGTGCAGGGCATCGCGGTGCTCGTGACGCCGCGCCGGGCCCCGCCGACGGACGTGCCGACGCAGGCCGCGCGCGTGGCGCTGCTCATGCGATTCCGCGGCGAGGTGTACCCGATCAACCGCCGAGAGTTCTTCCGCCTCGGCGTGGCGGGCGACGTGCAGCGCTTCGAGATCACCATCGACACGCGCCGCCGCAACCTGACCCGCGACCTCCGCTTCGTGAACGTGTCGAGCGGAGGCTGCCGCATCGCCGCGGGGGTCGAGCCCCCGGTCGGCGCTCCCTGCGTGGTGGACGTCGAGTGCGCGCACAAGGTCGTCTCGGTCACCGGCGTGGTCGTGAACGTCTCCGCCGTCGCCGGCGCGCGGTGGGAGATCGGCATCGCCTACGACCGCGACTCCCGCGCGTGGGGCGCGAGGATCTATCAGGACAAGCAGACGGAGTTTCTCCGAAAGCGCCAGCGCGCCTGAGCGGGGGGCGCGTCGACGGGAGCCTCGCGGTCGCGCTCCGACTGCGGTACTCCCCGGATGGTCGGAGCAGGCTCCGAGGCCCACAACGCCCCGGTGGCCCTCCGATGGCGATCGATAGAGTGGAGGTCTCCCCAATGACGCTCGTAACCCCCATCCAACTGGCCTATGAACCCTCGGTGGAGACGGCGGAACCCGCGTGGTCTCGTGAGGAGTTCGAGGCGCGGCTCCGCTCGATGGAGAGCCGCTATCACATCCATCACGAGTTTCATCTGTTGATGAATGACGGCAAGCTCGACAGGGCCGCCATTCGCGGCTGGGTGGCCAATCGCTTCTATTACCAGGTGGCCATTCCGGTGAAGGACGCGGCGGTGCTCTCCAATTGCCCGCACCGGGAGATTCGCCGCCACTGGGTCCAGCGGATCATCGACCACGACGGGACGACCGGCGAGGAGGGCGGCATCGAGGCGTGGCTCCAGCTCGGCGAGGCCGTCGGGCTGCCGCGGGCTGAGCTCCTGTCGCACCAGCACGTGCTCCCCGGGGTGCGCTTCGCCGTGGACGCGTACATCCACTTCGCGCGCCGCTCGTCGTGGCAGGAGGCGGCCTGCTCCAGCCTGACGGAGATGTTCGCGCCCACGATCCACCAGCGCCGCCTCGACCGCTGGCCGGAGTTCTATCCGTGGATCGAGCCCGAGGGGTACATCTACTTCCGCAAGCGGCTCTCGGAGGCGCGACGGGACGTGGTGCACGGCCTCCAGATCACCCTCGACACCTTCACCACGCGCGCCGAGCAGAACCACGCGGTAAGCATCCTCCAGTTCAAGCTCGACGTGCTCTGGACCATGCTCGACGCGATGTGGATGGCCTACGTCGAGAACAAGCCCCCGTACCACAACGTCTGACACCGGGCGCAGCACCCCCCCGATCGGTGCAGGCATTGCGTTTCGACGGGCGATCCGGCGAACACTTTGCGACCGATATTTTCCCATCTTCCCCGGGCTTCGAACCGGCGCAACATCCCTGCCCGTGGCTGCATCCATCATCGGAATTCCCAGGGAGGTCCTTCCGGGTGAGCGTCGCGTCGCGGCGACCCCGGAGTCGATCCGCAAGCTCATCGAGCGAGGCTTCGAGGTGCGCGTCGAGCGCGGCGCGGGGGTGCTCGCGGGCATCTCCGACGAGGCCTACGCCGGCGCCGGGGCGGCGCTCGTCGACGACCCGTGGAGCGACGCCGACGCGGTGCTCAAGGTGCGCCCGCCGACGCTCGACGAGGTCGCGCGGCTGAAGGAGGCGTCGGTGCTCGTGGCGCTGCTGCAGCCCGAGCGCAACCCGGGGCTCACCGACGCGCTGAAGGCGCGACGGGTGACGGCCATCGCGCTCGAGCGGGTGCCGCGCATCACCCGCGCGCAGAAGATGGACGTGCTGTCGTCGATGGCCAACCTCGCGGGCTACCGCGCGGTGCTCGAGGCGGCGCACGAGTTTCAGGGGCCCTTCAGCCCGCAGGTGACGGCCGCGGGCACCACGGCCCCGGCGCGCGTGCTCGTCATCGGGGCGGGCGTCGCGGGCCTCGCGGCCATCGCGGCGGCGCGGGCCCTCGGCGCCGACGTGCGCGCCTTCGACACCCGCGCGGCGGCGCGCGAGCAGGTCGAGAGCCTCGGGGCGCGCTTCATCGAGGTCGACCTCGACGAGAGCGGCGAGGGGGCGGGCGGGTACGCGCGGGTGATGAGCCCGGCGTTCATCGCGGCGGAGATGGCCCTGTTTCGCGCGCAGGCCCGGGAGGTCGACGTGATCGTCACGACGGCGCTGGTGCCGGGCGCGAAGGCCCCGGTGCTGCTGCCGCGCGACGTCGTCGAGCAGCTCAAGCCGGGCTCGGTCATCGTCGACATGGCCGCCGAGCAGGGGGGCAACTGCGAGCTCTGCGAGCCGGGCGAGGTGGTGGTGCACCGCGGGGTGAAGGTGATCGGGTACACCGACCTCACGAGCCGCATGGCCGCGACCGCGAGCCGGTTCTTCGCGATGAACGTCGTGAGCCTGCTGGGCGAGCTCGACGACGCGCTCGGCATCGACGTCGACAGCGAGGTGCTGCGTCCGACGCTGGTGCTCTACCGGGGCGACGAGCTCCCGCCGCTGCCGCCGAAGGCGCCGGCGCCGTCCGCCGCGCGCGCGAAGACCCGGCCGCCTCCCGCCGACGCCAAGCCCGGTCAGCAGGACCTCGGGTCTCCCCCGCGCCTCGCCTGGGGCACCACCGTCGGCGGCTTCGCGGTGATCGGCGCGCTCTTCCTCCTCGGGCGCTTCGCGCCTCCGGACTTCCTCCGGCACTCGACGGTCTTCGTGCTGGCGTGCTTCGTCGGCTGGCAGGTGATCTGGTCGGTGCAGCCCTCGCTGCACACGCCCCTCATGGCGGTCACCAACGCCATCAGCGGCGTGATCATCGTCGGGGGCCTGCTGCAGGTGGGCCCCAGGCTCGACGCGGCCTCGGTGCTCGGCGTCATCGCGGTGTTCTTCGCGACGATCAACATCAGCGGAGGGTTCCTGGTGACGCACCGGATGCTGAAGATGTTCCACCGAGAGCCGGTGGCCCCGAAGGGGGTGCGGTCATGAGCGGCGAGATGATCGTCGCGTACCTCGCGGCGGGCGTGCTCTTCATCCGCTCGCTGGGCGGGCTCTCCAAGCAGGAGACCGCGCAGGACGGCAACGGCTACGGCGTGCTCGGGATGACCCTGGCCATCCTGGTGACGGGGGTGTCGTGGATGTCCCGCGCGGGCATCGTCGTGCGCGACGCCGCGGGGCACTTCACCGGCGCGGCGTGGGCCTCCTCGGGCGCCCTCTTCGTCGCCATGGCCGCGGCGACGGTGCTGGGCGGCACGCTCGCGCGGCGCGTCGAGATGACCGGGATGCCCGAGCTCGTCGCGGTGCTGCACAGCTTCGTCGGGCTCGCGGCGGTGCTCGTCGGCGTGTCGTCGTACCTCTCCCCGGTGGGCGCGCCCAGCGAGGTCGCCACCGAGCAGATGGTGCACCTCATCGAGGTGTGGGCCGGCGCGGCGGTCGGCGCGATCACCCTCACCGGCTCGATCGTGGCCTGGGCCAAGCTGCGCGGCACCCTCACCGGCAAGCCGCTGCTGCTGCCCGGGAGGCACCTGCTCAACGCCGGGCTCGCGCTGGCGATCGTGGGCCTGGCGGTGCCCTTCGTGCACGCCCCCGGCAGCGAGGGGCTGAGCTACCTCCTCGCCATGGTGGCCCTCGCGGCGGTGCTGGGGACGCACCTCGTGCTGGCCATCGGCGGCGCCGACATGCCCGTGGTGGTCTCGCTGCTCAACAGCTACTCCGGGTGGGCGGCCGCCGCCGCGGGCTTCATGCTCGCCAACGACCTGCTCATCGTGACGGGCGCGCTCGTCGGGTCGAGCGGCACCATCCTCTCGATCATCATGTGCCGCGCGATGAACCGCTCGATCCTGAGCGTGGTGTTCGGCGGCTTCGGCACCAACGAGGGCAAGGCGGGCGTGGCGCGCGAGGCCGTCGGCGAGGTGCACGAGATGAAGGCCGACGAGGTGGCGCACAAGCTCGTGGCGGCGCGCAGCGTGGTGATCGTTCCGGGCTACGGCATGGCCGTGTCGAGGGCGCAGGGGGCGGTGCGAGAGCTCACCACGGCGCTGCGAGAGCGCGGCATCGAGGTGCGCTTCGCCATCCACCCGGTGGCGGGTCGGCTGCCCGGGCACATGAACGTGCTGCTGGCCGAGGCGGGCGTTCCCTACGACATGGTCCACGAGATGGAGCCCATGAACGTGGAGCTGCCGCGCACCGACATCGTGCTGGTGATCGGGGCGAACGACATCGTGAACCCGGGGGCCCTCGACGACCCCGGGTCGAGCATCTACGGGATGCCGGTGCTCGAGGTGTGGAAGGCGAGCCTGACCGTGGTGCTGAAGCGCGGCATGGCGGCGGGCTACGCGGGCGTGGAGAACCCGCTCTTCCTCCTCGACAACACGCGGATGCTCTTCGGCGACGCGCGGCGCTCGGTCGAGGCCCTCGTGGCGGAGGTGCGACGACCGCCGTCGGCTTGACCATCATCAACATCGACCCCCTCCGACGATCGACCCTGCAGCCGACCCGAAGGACATCAGTCGGGTCCGAGACGAGGATCTATGGGAGACCAATCCAAGAAGGACCAGCGCAGCCATCCGAGCCACGAGGCGGGTGAGGCGCACTCGGGCGGAGGGTGCCCGATGCACGGAGACATGAGCTCCTGGGCGTTCACCCGGAGGGCGTTCATGGTCGGGAGCACGGCCTTCGTCGCGACGCTGATGGGCTGTGGCCCCGAGGCGGGCGGAGCGCCGACCGACGGCGGCACCAGCGACGCCAGCGACGCGCCCGACGCGGGCGACGCGCCAGACCCCACCGAGCTCGGCAACGCGCGAGCCGACTCGGTCTACCGCATCCACCCGGCGATCGGCATGGCGCGTCTCGGCAACGCCGATCCGTCGCAGTTCTTCATCGGCCCTGAGATCCCTGGGATGCCGCCCTCCAACGAGGCCCCTGGGACCGCGGCGCCGCCCTACAAGGTCGACGGGCTCGTCAAGCCGCAGGCGGCGCGCTTCCGGGTCTTCGAGTACCGCCGCATCAACGGCAGGCTGACGCCGGTGCGCGAGGTGAACCTCGACACCCCGGGCGTGGCGCGCATCGACTGGACGGCGCACCTCGCCAACCGCAAGGCGTCGTTTCACCAGTTCAACGGGCTCCAGGGCGAGCGCACCACGCCGCGCCCGCCCCGCAACCCCACGGTGACCGACCGCGCCTCGCTCGAGATCGACTTCGGCCCGCGGAGCGTCTCCGGGCGCTCCCACGCCCCGGAGGAGTTTCGCGTCGGCACCGGCGCGACGCCCGAGCAGAGCACCTACCCCCGCCGCGCCGACGACTCGCCGGTCATCGACTACCTCGGCCAGGTGCTCACGGACAACGCGGGGCGCCTCATCGTGCTCGGCGGCCGCGGCGTCGCGGCGTACCAGGCCGAGCGGGCCCCGGCGCTGCCGTCGTACGTCAACAACGACGGGTGGTTCGACGACGCCTCCGACGGCCCCGTCACGGCCACGGTGGTGATCAACGACAACGGCGTGACGCGCTCGGTCCCCGTGGACGCGGCCGGCGGCGCGTGGGTGGTGGTCTCCCCGCCGACCTTCGCGCCGGGCATCCTCGCGTGCACCTCGCTCTACGACCTGCTCTTCGACCTCGGCGTGCGCGACATCCCCATCCCCGCGGACAACGGGCTCTACGCCGACGGCGGCCCCCTCGAGCGGCTGCGACGGCTGCACGAAGACTTCCAGCCCGAGGGCGCAGAGGAGTTTCCCAACATCACGGCGGACTTCTCCGACGAGATCCAGCCGCTCATGGTCACCGGGTACAACTTCCGCTGGGTCACGTCGCTCGCGGTGGGCCACCACGAGTCGCTGCTCGCGCCCGAGCTCACCGAGGAGTCGACCACCGGCGAGGCCGCGCGCACCCTGGTGTTCCGGTACATGCGCCCGCCGGTCGGGGCCACGATCGCGAGCGGCCCGCGCAACATGCCGCTGCTCCTCGGCAGCGACCCCTACACCACGTCGCAGCCCGACAACATCCGGATGCAGACGCTGTCGCGCACCCAGATCGGTCTGATGCGCCGCTGGGCCAGCGGGCACTTCACCCCGCCGCGCACCTCGGCCCGGCCGAAGCCCGGCATCACGGCCCACGGCCTCGACCGCGCGGCGCTCGAGAACGCCTGCGGCGGAGCGTTCTTCCCGGGCATCGAGGTGGGCTGGCAGGTGCGCAACCCGGCGCTCTACATCGAGCCCTTCCGGCTCAACCTCGCGGGCATGAGCGGCTACACCGGGGAGACCGACCAGCCCCTGCGCCCGGGGCACTTCACCCGGCAGATGGCGCTGCCGTGGCACGCAGACTTCAACGACTGCGGGCGCGAGGGCACCAACGGGTGGTGGCCCTCGGCGCGCCCCGACGACGTGTTCCTCTCGGCCGACGCGGCGAGGCCGGTGCGGTGGGCGCGGCCCGACGGGCGCTTCCCCGACGGCACCACCAGCACCCACAAGGACATGATCGACTACTGGCACATGTTCGGCTTCGTGGTGAAGCAGGGCGACGTCTTCCTCGAGACCGAGCGGGCCGAGCACATCCCATGAGCGGGCCGCGCCTCGACGAGTTCGCGCGCCCCGGCGACGCGTGGTCGAGGGCGTACCTCGGCTCGGACTTCTGTCAGACCCTCCTGCCGGCGCCCTCGGCGATGCTCGAGGCCTTCGCCGAGCTGCGCGGCCGCGCGGCCTTCACCCTCGTCACCCCGCCGGTCAACGACGCGGGGCTCCACCGCGTGGGCCTCCTCCTCGACTCGCTCTCCGCGGAGACCGCTCCCGAGGCGGCCACGGAGGTGGTCGTGAACGACTGGGGCGTGCTCGGCCTCGTCCGGGCGCACCCCTCGCTCACGCCCGTGCTCGGGCGGCTGCTCACGCGGATGCTCCGCGACCCTCGGCTCCCCGCCGAGCGCCTCGACGCGGAGGCCTCGTCCACGCGCGCCCTGCAGCAGTCGAGCGTCACGTCGCCGCCGTTTCAGGGGCTGCTGCGCTCCTTCGGGGTGCGGCGCGTGGAGCTCGACCCCGTGGTGCAGGGGCTCGCCATGGACTTCGACGCCATGGGCCTCGCGCCCACGCTGCACGCCCCCTTCGGGTACGTCACCACCGGGAGGGTGTGCCTCTTCGCGGCGATGGGTCAGGCCGAGGAGCACCGCTTCGAGGTCGGCGCGCCGTGCCGTCAGGAGTGCCGTCGCTTCGCCGCGCGCATGACCGACGCGGCGCCCTCTCCCGACGCCGCGCTCATCACCGCCGGCAACACGGTGATGCAGCGGCACGAGCGCTCGGTGATCACCCGGGTGCTCGACGCGCTGGCCTCGCGGGACGCGCGCGTGGTGGTGCGCGACGCCCCCTTCGGCGAGGTCGCCTGGGCCACCGAGCACCTCCCGGCCGCCACCCGTTGGATCGAGGAGCACGTGAGCTGATGCACGACGCGATCGGAGTGAGGGCGCCGAAGATCGGCATCGCGTCGCCGCTGAGCGACCCGGACGAGGTCGAGCTGCTGGTGAGCAACGGCGCGACGGAGTTCTACTGCGGGGTGGCGCCGAGCGCGTGGGCCGCGCGCTACGGGGCGTCGTGGCTCAACCGCCGCTCCCGGGGGAGGGCCAACCTCCCGTCGATGGAGCACGTGGCGAACCTCGTGGAGAAGGTGCACGCGCACGGGCTGCCGGTGCGGGTGACGCTCAACGCGCCCTTCTACACGGGCGAGCAGCTGGCCGACGTGCTGGCGCTCGCGGGCGAGCTCACCGCCGCCGGCGCAGACGGGCTGATCGTGAGCGACGTGGGGTTGATCCTCGCGCTGCGCGAGCGGGGCGTCTCGGCGGACATCACCCTCAGCAGCATGGCGGCGATGCGAAACTCCGGCGCGGCGGGGTTCTTCCGCGACCTCGGGGTGACGCGCATGGTGCTGCCGCGGCACGTGCGGATGTCGGAGGTGGCGTCGCTGCGGGCGCACCTGCCGGACGTGGCGCTGGAGCTGTTCGTCCTCAACGACGGCTGCGTCTACGAGGAGGGCCACTGCGCGACGACGCACGCGCTCGGGACCTTCTGCCTCACGGAGTGGAGGTACGCGCTCGATCGACGGGACGGCGCGGCGCCCACCGACGACGAGCGCGCGGCCTTCGACGAGGCCGTCGACGACTACCGTCGCTGGAAGTGGCACGTGAACAACTGCGGGAGCACGTTCTCCGACCGCGGGCTCCCCAACGGCCCGTGCGGCCTCTGCGCGATCTGGGACCTCTGCGACCTCGGCGTGTCGTGCCTGAAGATCGTCGGCCGGGACTCGCCGACGGTCCGCAAGGTGCGCAGCCTCCGCCTGGTGAAGACCATCGTCGAGCAGGTGGCGGGCGGCGGCACCCGCGAGGCGGCCGCGGAGTACGCCCAGGGCCTGCGCGACACGCCCGAGCTCTGCGGCTCGGGGTTCATGTGCTACTACCGCGACGCGGTGCCTACCGCGCGAGGTCCTCGATCGCCTGCGGGGTGCAGCCCGTCGGAGCCGTGAGGGGGTTGCAGCGCGAGGGGTTGCCCTCGGGGATGCGCACGCCCTCGACGCCTCCGCGGGCCATGCCCGGGAAGTCGGTGCTGATGATGTGCGCGCCGGACGCCAGGCCCGCGCGGGTGACCGCCGGGTCGAGCACGGCGTCGCCCGCGGTCCAGGAGAAGACCCGCACGAGGTAGCCCGCGCGCACCGCCGCGGGGACGTCGGCGCCGTTGGGGTTGTTGAGCACCATCACCCCCGCGAAGGGGTCGCCCACCGCGGAGTCGATGAAGGCCAGACGGCCCGCGAGGTCGCGTCCCCCGTGGGTGTAGACGTCGCGCAGCGAGTCGCTGCGGTCGATGAAGAAGAGCACCCTCCCCCGGGTGGCTCCGAGCGTGGGCCAGCCGCGCGCCGCGATCGCCTCGGGCAGCGACGCGGAGGCGCCGCGCACCTCGTCGGGGGTGACCACCAGCTCGCGAGGAAACACCGACAGGATCTCCGCCTCCATCGCGGTCATCCGCTGCTCGGTGGTGGGCGCGTCCCAGGCGTCCTTGGGCTCGATCTGAAGGAAGAGCGGGTGGTGCGAGGGGTGCGCGTCGGACCAGCGGCGCACGATGCCGAGGCAGTCGGTGAGGAGGTCGCAGGTCGAGCGGGGGTCGAGGATGGGAAGGTGGAACACCCGGAAGCGACCGCAGCGGGCGTCCCAGCGGATGTCGAGCTCCAGCGCCCGCACCCCCTGCGACTGGAGCTGCTCGTCGAGCGGCGCCTGCGAGTAGTCCCAGTCGGGACCGATGATGGCGGGGCGGAGGTGATAGCTGTTGTGGGTCCCCTTGGCCTGGAGGTGGTTCATCCGCAGCGCGTCGTCCATCGGGCCGCGCACGGGCGAGCCGGTGCGGGGCGACGGGGTGCCGAGCGCCGTGGGGCAGGGCGGACCGCTGTCGGTCGGCTCGGGCGCATCGACCGCGACCACGGGGGCGTCGCTCGCGTCGGCGGCCGAGGCATCCGAGGCGATCGGCGGCGACGGCTCGGCAGCCTCACAGCCCAGGAGGCAGAGCGACACGACGACGGCAGAGGGTCTCATCGCGCGAGAGCGTACCCCGTCACTCGTCCTCGTCGGTGGGCACCTCTTCGTCCTCGGGGTGACGGAAGGGCTGCGCCGCGCGGATCACCTGCACCTGCACCGGCGGCGGAGCGACGCGCACCGCGGGGACCGGCGCCGCGAAGGCCACCGCGGGCACCTCGACGGTCTCCTCCAGGGTGAGCGCGCGGTTGATGACGACGCGCAGGTGCAGCTCGCGCACCGTCACCGGGAGGCGCACCCCGGCGGTGTAGCGGCCGCGCGGATCGGTCTCCCTCAGCGGCTCGACGACCACCTCGGGCTCGGTCGCGGTGACCTCGACGGTGGCCAGCGAGACCGGGCGCCCCTCGGCGTCGCTCAGGTCGAGGGAGAGGGTGCTCGCGGCGGTGGTGCCGCCCGCCGGGGCGCCCGGCGGAGCGAGGCGGACGGAGTGCACCAGCGGGCCCACGAGATCGGCGGCGAGGGTGGTGGTGCGGGCGTCGTGGCCGTCGGCGGTGGTCCCGCAGCGGAGGGCGTAGGAGCGCCCGGGGTCGAGCGGGCGCGGCCGGTCGGCGACCATCCACGGCGACCCGTCGAGGCTGCAATAGAAGCCCTGGGGGATCACCAGGGACGCGCGGCGCCCGGCGGCGGTCGCGGTGGGGAGCTCGCCGGGGTCGACCCTCGGCGCGGCGATCTCGATGCGGGCGACGGAGGAGGGCGAGCTCTCGAAGCGGTCGGGGTCGAGCGCGAAGAGCCGGACGTACCAGGTGCCGGGGTTGAGCGAGCGGAACCGTAGCTGCGTCTCGCGGGAGCCGAGGCGCTGCTCTCCGAGGCGGTCGCGGAAGCGCGCGTCGCGGGCGATGTCGACCCGGTACCCGGTGACGTTGACCCCGGAGACCCGGGGGCCCGGGCCGAAGATGCCTTCGACGTCGACGGGCTCGCCGAAGGAGAGGGCGCGGGTGCTGGGGGCTCTGCGCCACTGCGGAGCCCGAGGCAGCGCGCGCATCAGCGAGGGGGGACGGCCCACCTCCTCGCGCACGGCGCGGCCCGAGGGGAGGACGTACTCGTTGGTCCCGAAGCGCACCCGCATCCGGCCGCGGGTGACGGCGACGCGGGTGACGTGCCCCCCGAGCTCCGCGGCGACCAGCGCGTCGGAGCGGCCGGGGAAGACCGTGAGGGCCTGCGTGGCGATGGGGATCGACTCCGCGGCGCTCGCGGGGGGAGCGGTGATCCGGAGGGTCCCTCGCAGGAGCGTGGTGGTCGTGGAGGGAGCGACGCCCGGCGCGACGGGCGAGGCGTTGCCGTAGATCACGAGGAGCGACTGCGGATCGAGGGCGATGGTGACGCCGTCGGAGAGGGTGATCTCCGCGCGGCCGTCGTCGCCCGTCCTGATGCGGGCGCCCCGGGCGAGCGCGGTGTCGGCGAGGGCCGGCGCGAAGGATCGGCCGTCGGCGGGCATCACGTCGACGCGGCCTCGCACGACGGTGAGCCTCACCTGCGGGAGCGAGCGCTCGACCTGCGGAGGTGCGGGCTGCGCGAGCGCCGTCGTCGGGAGCACCGCCAGCGCCAGTCCGAGGAGCGCGAGGGCGATGCATCGGGGCGAGCGCGGTCGAGCGGGCGAAGGAAGCACCGGGTAGAGGGTGAGGGATAGCACCGGTCGCGTGGAGGCGTCGTGAACGGCAGTAGGTGTCAACGCGCGTAGGGGCGGCCCGGTGTCGGCCCGCGGCTGCGATCGCCGGGTCACAGGTGTGAACGGTGGCGGCGACGAGGCGATGGATTCACTGGATTCGCAGGGCTTTGTTGAGAGGCTCCGAGGGAGGTCGACGGCTCGTCGGGGGTGGTACGGCGGCTGCTCAATGGACGGCTCACGAACCCAGGGACGGGGTTCCTGTTGCTCTCAGGGAGGTTTTCCATGACCCACCGCATGTCGCTCTCGACCATTGGCCTCGCGACGGTTCTCTCCGCCTTCGGATTCACGGTGACCGCGAGCGCGCAGCACCGCCCGACGGCGGGCGCTCACGTCCCGACCCAGGACGGCGCGGGGCGCATCTCCCTGGACGGACGCCTTGGCCGACGCGACGCGACCGACGCCGAGGGCCGTCACCGCCGGGAGCAGGTGGTGAACCTCCGCCGCGGCGACCGGGTGCGCTTCGGGGTCTCCTCCGAGGCGATGGACGTCATGGCCGTGGTCGAGGGCCCCGGGGGCCAGCGCTGGGAGGACGACGACGGCGCTGGCGGAACCGACGCCCGGCTGGTGTTCACCGCCCCTCGCGACGGGAGCTACCGCTTCATCGTGACCAGCTACGAGGCGGGCGAGACGGGCGCCTACCAGGCCGAGGCGCGGGTGAGCCAGGGCGGCTCCGCCGCGGCGATCGACGACGAGGCGGAGCAGGGCGACGACGAGCAGGGCGACGACGAGGAGGAGGGCAGCGGCGAGCAGGCGGCGAACGAGCGCGACCGGCAGGCGGCGCAGGAGCAGGAGGCCGACGAGGCCGACGACCCGGCGGAGGCGGCGAGCGCGGCGACCGGCGCGGGCACCACCTACGGGATCTTCGTGGGCATCTCGCACTACGGCGGCGACAACGCCGACCTGGCGGGGAGCGCCGCGGACGCGGTGCAGCTCGCGCGCACCTTCCAGCAGGCGGGCTGGATGCGCCGCAGCAACGCCGTGGTGCTCACCGACGCGGAGGCGACCGCGGGCGGGGTGCGCCAGGCGTTCCAGACGCTGTCGCAGCGGGTGCGGCCCAACGACACGCTGGTGTTCTTCTTCGACGGCCACGGCAGCCGCCGCGAGCTCGACCTCGTGGGCCCTGACATCGCCCGCAGCGAGCTCGGCCAGATGATGAACCGGGTGCAGGGCCACCAGCTCCTGGTGCTCGACAGCTGCGAGGCGGGAGGCTTCGCGCCGCTGGTGCAGGGCCGTGACAACCGCGCGGGGCTCTTCTCGTCGAGGGCCACGGAGAGCTCGTCGACGGCGCCGGAGGTCGGCGCGGGCGGCTGGCTGGCGTACTCCTTCCGCGAGGCCGTGGGCGGCGGGGTGCGGCGTCGCCCCGACGGATCGGTCGACCTCCACGACGTGATCGCCTACGTGCGCCGCCAGTATGCGGAGCACCGGGTCACGCCGGAGCAGAACCTGGTGGCCGTGGCCGACCGCTCGCAGCCCTTCGCCCTCGGCGGCCGAGGGGACGCCGTGGCCCCGACCGCGACGGACACCGCGGTGGCCTCGCGCGACCCGTGGCGCCGCCCCGCGCGCCGGCCGGGCGACGTGGCGACGACCCCCGCCTGGCCGTCGATGCAGCCGATGCCCTCCGCCACGGCGGCCCCGGCGAACGAGGGGCTCTTCGGCAGCAACGACGCCTTCGCTCAGCTCCTCGGCGCGGGCGTCGGGGTGGCCGGCCAGGTGCTCGGCGCGATGGTGAAGTGAGCGGTCAGTTCCAGTCGCGGAGCCGGGCGAGGCGGTGGCGCACCTGCTGCTCGTAGAGCACGCCCCCCACCAGCAGCCCCACCCCGAATCCCACCAGCCGCACCGACAGCGGGAAGACCCCCAGCAGCCGCACGAAATACTGGATCCAGAGGTGGACGATGAGCGCCGCCGCGGAGAGCACCAGCGGCGCCGCGCGGCGGGTCTTCCACCCCAGCGCCAGCAGCGCGCCGGAGGAGGCCAGCGCCACCATCGCGGGCGCGAGCTCGTCTCGGGTGGTGAGCACCTGCAGCGTGAGCAGCCCGTAGATCTGCCCCAGCGCGGCGACCTCCAGCAGACGGTAGCGGGCGCGCCCGACCCTCCGGGTCACCGCGTAGGAGAGCGCCAGCAGCCCCGCGGAGGTCGCCCCCACGATCGCCCACGCCTCGCCGTGAAGCTCGAGCCACGCGTGGCCGTGGGAGTCGTCGATCGCCCGGAGCGCCCTCACGCACGGCGCCGCCAGCACGCCGAAGAGGGCGGCCAGCACCGCCTCGGCCCGGGCGTCGTCGCGCGCCCGAAGCTCCGGCCGCAGCAGCGCCGCCAGCAGCGCCACCGCCCCGACCGCCACCGCGCCGAGGGTGAACGGCACCGTCTCCCTCAGCAGCGCCTCGACCGTCGGCGCGAGCACCACGATCGAGCCCGCGGTGAAGGCCGCCACGCCCCCGACGGGCGACCGGGCGCGCAGCAGCAGCGCCGCCGCCGCGGCCACCGCGAAGGGCCACGCCGCGCCCGCCAGACCGTGCGTCGGCCAGTCGTTGTCGAGCACCACGAGGCCCGCGATCACGCTCGACGCCGCGGCGGCCATCGCCCCGAGCGAGAGCGGCCACGCGGCGGGCTTCGCGTCGCGCCACGCGGCGATCATCGCCAGCAGCGCGTACCCTCCCGCCACCGCGAGGCCGTAGAAGCACGGGCCCATCACCGACCCGGTCTTGAGGTGCGCGCCCAGGGCCACGAAGAACACCGCGAGGTCGAGCGCCGCCAGCGCGCCGAAGAAGGCCGAGCGGCGCCAGAGCGCGAGGGCGAAGGTGGGGGCCGAGACCGCCGCCGCCAGCGCCGCGACGACCCCGGCGCTCGCGTAGCGGTCGCTCATGTGGATGCACTGCGCGCCCACCGCCCAGAGGAGCTGGCTGCCCAGCGCGAGCAGCGCCGCGCCTCCCAGCGGGGCGCCGCGGCGGCCGACGGCGACGCCTCCCGCCAGCGTGGCCGCGGTGAGCCCGACGAGCAGCGCGAGGCGGCCGGGCTCGTGGAGCAGCGAGAAGGTGTACGCCAGGGCGACCGTCGCGAAGACGAAGGCGAGCCCGCGGCCCACCGTCGCGCCGGTGTCGAGGCCCCGCTTCGCCGCGAGCGATCCGGCGGCCCAGGAGAGCGTCGCGAGGCCCGCGAGGATGGCCACGCGGCCGTACTCGCCGACCACGTCCCAGCCCGCGACCACGAGGAGCACCGCGCCCACGAAGGCGCAGAAGCCACCGAAGATCAGCACCAGCATCAGCACCGGCGACATCTCCGTCGCGCGCGCCCGCTCCGCCGACTCCTGCGCCGCCGACCACTGCCCCGGCGGGACCGATCGGTACGCCGCCGGCTGGGGCGCTCCCTCCGAGGCGAGGGCCGCCGCCGAGAGCGCCGAGGAGAGGGCCGCCATCGTGGGTCGCAGCGCCGGGAGCTGGTTGAGTGAGGCCTCGACGCAGCGCGCGAGCTCGCCCTCGACGCCCTGGGGATGGGGCTTGAGGTTGAGCTGGCCCAGCGGCGCGTAGCCGGTGAGCGCGGTGTAGGCCAGGGCCGCGAGGCCGTAGACGTCCGTGGCGGGCGTCGCCTCGTAGGCCGCGACCGCCTCCGGGGCCGAGTAGACCACGGCCGACGCAGGGGCCCCGCCGGGGTTGAGCCTCGCCCTGAGCAGCGCCCCGGGAGCCGACGCGAAGGCGGGCACCAGCAGCGTCACGGCGCCCCCCTCGCCCACGCAGATCATCTCCGCGCGGAGGTCTCCGTGCACCGCGCCGGAGAGGGAGTGGAGGTGCTCGAGGCAGCGCCCCACGCGGGCCAGCGCCGCCAGCGCCGCGGGCCTGGGGAGGGCCGCGTCGGACCACGATCGCAGCGAGGAGAGCTCGCCCTCGTAGGTGACCCCGGAGGCGGCGTCGAAGGAGAAGTAGAGCGCGCGGGCGGCGTCCGAGGGGGTCTGGGAGGGGCGGGTCCAGGCGTGGGTCTGGGCGGCGGCGAGGGCCGAGGAGAGGGCGGCGGGGAGCGCCTCGCGGGTGACGCCCTCCGCGGAGGTGGAGACGCCGCCGAAGGGGCCGTTCATCGCACGTAGATCGGGCTGCTGTAGACCCATGGGACCTCGCGCATGAGGCGCTCGAGGCCGGGCAGGTAGGGCTGCACGTGCCGCGGGGTGATGCGCACCTCGGCGCGGTAGGCGCCCGCCGTGGTCGGGGTGAAGCTCACGTCGCCGGTGTCCGAGGCGGCCACCTCGGTCCACTCGCCGGAGCGCTCGGCGCGGAGGAGGCGCAGCCGCATCGAGGGGGCGGGGAGCGAGGGGTCGAGGGCGTTGACCCTGGGTCGGGTGGCGCGCAGCACCGGGGCCTCGGAGAGCATGATCTCCTCGCCGATCTCGCGGGTGCGCTCTCCGGTCTGCGCGGTGTACGAGAAGCCCACCGGGGTGCCGAAGGCCTCGAAGGCGACGAACGTCCGGCTCTCCCGCAGCGCCTCGACGGCGCTCTCCCGGGTGAGCTCTCCGCGCACCCACAGCTCGTTGGAGAACCAGCGGAACACCCGGCGGTAGCTGTCCCCGCGCTCGCCGTCGGTGAGCGGCGCCGGGAGGACGTTCTCATGCGCGTCGCTGGCCGCCACCCCGGGGATGCGCCGGCCCTCGGCCAGCAGCGTGGACCACTTGCGAAGGTCGTTGGCGCTCTCCTGGAAGAACACCATGAACAGCATCTCCGGATCGAGCCCGGTGCCCGAGCGCTGGAACCTCAGGATGTCTGCCAGCGCCGGGCCGACGTTGTATCCGAGGTGCGGGCCCGCGATGCGCGGGTCGAGGTTGGCGTGGACGTTGTAGACCTCGAGCACGTCGGGCTCGATCCCCCGCAGGTACTCGATGCTGCGCTGCTCGACGTGGGGGATGGCCACCAGCGCGCCGGCCTCGCGGAAGCGCCGCACCGCCGCGGGGTTGTTGGCGTTGTAGGCGTCCGCGAGGCTGCCGTTGAGCATGTCGGGGTGGCGCCGCAGCGCGATGGGCATGAGGTCGTTCTCGGCCCCCGGCAGCAGCAGCACCCGGTGGCCGTCGGGGCAGGCGATGCGCGAGCCCACGAGCTGCCCGGCCTCCATCACGGGCTCGTCGCCGGAGCGCATCTGGAGCACCGTGGGGAAGGGCACCGTGGCCATGAGCGAGTCGTGCTCGGTCAGGAAGATCACGTCGATCTTCGTGCGGCAGAGCGCCGCGCGGAAGCTCTGGAGGCACGGCTGGTTGGGCCCTCCGTCGACGTAGGGGCGGCCGTCGCAGGCGTCGTGGGAGTGCACCGAGTGGGCGTGGATGATGGCTCTCACCGCGCGAAACCCGCGCGCCTCGCCCATCACCCTCGCCGGCTGGAGCTCGCGCGGCCAGGCCGGCGGCGGCGGGGGTACGTCCTCCTCGCCGAGGTCGATGGAGGGAGCGGCGTCGCTGGCGTCGGAGGCGCCGAGGTCGTTGGCTACGGAGGCGTCGACCGGAGGAGCGGGGGGATTGGAGGACGTGCACCCGAGCGCGAGCGCGAGCGCGAGACCGATGGGGTGGAGCTTCGTCACGGCGCCGGCGAGGCTATACCGAAGTCAGTTGAGCTGCTCGCAGGGAAGGCGCACCCGCATGACCCAGCCCAGATCGGCGCGCTTCACCTCCGCGCTGCCGCCCAGCGAGGCGACGCGCCCGCGAATCGCCGCCAGCGCCTTGCGGGAGCGGCCTCCCTCGCTGCTGGTGCCGTCGTCCTCGACCTCCACCACGAGGCCCCCGTCGGCGCGCCGCAGGGTGACGACGATGCGCCTCGCCTCGGTCTCCCGGAGCGCATGGCTGGCGGCCTCCTGGGCGACCTTCATCACGCCCTGGCGCATCTTGCTGCTGGGCGGCGCGAGGCCCTTGAGCTCGGCCTTCACCGTGGAGCTCACGCCGGCGTCTTCGCAGAGCGAGGTGATGCTGGTGCGGAGCCGGTCGACGAGGCCGTCCCAGCCCGCGTCGTCGGCGGAGGCTTCGGCGTCCCTGGGCTCGGCGCTGCGGAGGGCGCGGGAGGCGCTCGCGGAGGCGGAGCCGCTGGCCGAGGTGGTGCGCTCGCGGTGCCGGGCGGGGCGCTCGCGGCGGTCGTTGATGAGGGCCTCGCGCTCGGAGAGCACCCACAGCAGCGAGTGCGTCGCGCGGGCGAGGATGACGTGGGCGACGAGCATCAGGACGGAGACCAGCGCGTAGGCGAGCACCGCGGAGGCGTCGTGGGCGGTGGCCGCGCGCACCAGCGTGCCGAGCATCACCGAGGCGCCCGCGAGCACCATCATGTGCGGCGGAGGCACCCGCAGCGCGAGCAGCAGCAGCGCGATGCCATGGAGGAACATCCCCACGGTCACGGGCGCCGCGCCGAGGGCGCCGAGGGCGCCGAGGGCGCCGAGGGAGATGGTCCACATCAGGGTGTCGGCGCGGGCCCAGCGGGTCGAGCGGCCGGACCACACCGACGCGGAGGCCGCGAAGGCGAGCGAGAGCCCGGCGAGCAGGATGGTGAACGCCGACGGGGGCAGGAGCCACGGCTCCCAGCGCGGCGCCGCGCGGGCGAGCAGCGGCAGGAGCAGGGCCAGCGCGGAGAGCAGCGCCAGGGCCCAGCGTCGTTGTCGGGCGCGTCGGAGGTCGAGCAACACCGTCACCATGGAAGCGAGCGCGCAGCCTAGCTCAGGACCGGGGCCGCGGCGACGGCCCCCCCGACGAGGCTCACGATCACCGCGGCTGCAGCCGGTCGAGCGCCGTGCGGGCCGGGGCGAGGCCGGGCTGCACCCTCAGCGCGGCCTGCAGGTGGGCGATGGCCTCGTCGCGCGCCCCGGTGCCCTCCAGCAGCAGCGCGAGGTTGGTGTGGGCGTAGGCGTAGTTGGGGTCCTCGACGAGGGCCGCTCGGTACTCCGCGATGGCCTCGGGGCCGTGGCCCTGCAGCGCGAGCACCCGGCCGAGGTTGTAGTGGGCCTTGGCGCGCATGGTCACGTGGTCTGCGGGCGGGGCCGACCAGGCCGCGTCGCGGCGGAGCGCCTCGCGGTAGCTGCGCACCGCCTCGTCGAGCTGCCCCGCGTCGGTGAGCTGCACCCCGAGGTTGACCAGGGCGATGGCGTTGTTGGGATCCTGCTGGATCTGCCGCCTCAAGGCGGCCACGTCCTGGGCGCCGACGGCCGCGGGGCCGGGGGTGCCCGGAGAGAGCGCCTGGAGGTGGGAGCGCGCGGCGGTGGACTGCGGCCGGTAGCGCAGGGCGGTGCGGTACATCTCGATGGCCTCGGCGGTCTTGCCCTGGGCTTCGAGGGTGAGCCCCAGCGGCTCGTACACGAAGGAAGCCGCCACCGGGTCGACCGCGACGGCCGCGCGGTAGTAGCGCTCCGCCTCGGCCCAGCGCATCGCGTAGTGGGCCTCCTCCCCGAGCGAGGCGAGGGCGTGGAAGGGGGCCGGGTCGGTGGCGCGCCACTCCTGCAGGAAGGCGTGGTTGGTGGCGTAGTAGCGCCCGCGGTGGACGGTCACCACGGCGGCGAGCGCGGTGAGCGCGGTGAGCGTGGCGAGGGCCATGCGGCGGCGCCGAGGGGGGTCGGTGACGGTGGAGGCGAGGGCGCCCAGCACGCCGGCCAGCGCCGGGAGGGCGAGCAGGGCGTAGCGCTCGGCGAAGCGGGTCTCCTGCTTGAAGAGGTTGGCGGTGGGGAGCACCGCGAGCACGAACCACCCGGACCAGAAGATCACCGGGGCGCGCATGGAGCCCCAGGCGCGGCGGCAGAGGGCGCCGAGGGCGCCGACCAGGAGCGCGCAGGCGAGGAAGCGGGGGAGAGAGAGCCAGCCGTCGAGCGGGGGCTCGTAGAAGAGCCGCCAGGTGGGGAGCAGCAGCGACTGGAGGGTGTAGAGCGCCGAGAGCCACGGGCCCGCGGGCTCCTCGAAGAGGATCACCCGCAGCGGCTCTGGGGCGGTGAACACCGCGGAGCGCAGCGCGAACCAGCCCAGCAGGGTGATGGCGACCGGGAGGTAGCGGGAGATCCAGCGGCGGGGGGAGCGGCCGGGCGAGTCGTAGGAGAGGTCGCGGAGGTCGCTCCAGAAGAAGAGCAGCGGGAGCGCGAGCGCCTGCTCCTTCAGCAGGAGCGCGGCGGCGAGCAGCACCACGGCGGCGGCGTGGGCGCGGGCTCCGGGGCGGGTCCACGCGGCCATGGCGGCGAGCATCGCGGCGAAGCAGGCGAGGGTCTCGGGCCCGGCGGAGGCGCCGTACACCCCCTCGGAGGTGGCGGGGTGCAGGGCCACGAGCAGCGCCGTGACGGCGGCGAGGGCGGGGGCCACGCGCAGGTCGGGGTGCGAGAAGAGCGCTCGGGCGAGCACCGCCACGAGGCCCGCGAGGAGGGCGTTGAAGAGGTGGTAGGCCGTGGGCTCGTCGCCGAAGGCCATGCGCTCGGCCGCGAGCAGCAGGCGGGAGAGCGGGCGGTAGTAGGGGAGGTGGTTCCAGTGGGTCTGCGAGGCGGCGTCGAGCACGGCGTCGAGCGTGCGGGGCCTCGGCTGAAAGCGGATGAGGGGGAAGTCGTCGTAGACGAACTCGTTGGTGGCCCGCAGCGAGTACACGCTGGCCACCAGCGCGAAGAGCGGAAACGACCAGCGGTCGAAGAGCGGCGGCAGCGGCGGCCGCTCCCTGGGCGGGGCCTCGACGGGCTTGTCCTCCGCCGGGCCGGCGTCCGCGTCGGTGTGACGGCGGGATGGCCGGATCGGGACGGTGCGCCAGCCGGCGGGGGAGCGAGGGCTCCGGGGTTGCTTCGCCACGGCCCAGTGGATGCCACGTTCCTCGGAGGCCTGGAAGCGCCGTCGCGCGTCAGTCCGCGGCGGGCATCGCGACGATCCTGGGGTCGAGCACGGCGGGCGCGTCGCGGCGCAGCACCACCAGGGTCGCGTCGCGGTAGAGCACCCGCACCCCGGCGCGGAGCTGCGTGACCCGCGAGGGATCGCTCACCACCAGCACGCGCCCCCGCTGCGAGGCCTCCACCAGCAGGGTGAAGTCGCTGACGTCCGAGACCCGCCAGCGGATGAAGCGCCAGGGCGGGAGCTGCGTGAAGACCTCCAGCGAGCGCACGTCGCAGAACACCCTCGCCCGCCCGTCGAGGTTGGCGCGCAGCACCGAGGCCACCGCGCGCTCCTGCAGATAGAGCCGGCGGGAGTCGCGGGTCGCCCAGCGCACCTGCTTCTCCAGCGGTCCTCGGGCGACGTGCTGCACCACCGCGAGGCAGAGGCCCAGGGCCAGGGCGCGGGCCATCGAGGGGCGGCCCAGGGCGCGGGCGGTGAGGGCGGCGACGGCGGTGATCCCCGAGGCGACGAGGGTCGCGTAGAAGGGGATCAGCGCGACGAAGTGGCGCATGAGGCCGAGGTTGGTGCGGGCGACCCAGACCGCGGTGACGAAGCCGAGCAGCACCAGGCCCATCAGGGCGAGCGAGCGGGGCGCGCGGCGGACCACCGGGGGTACGCCCGGGATCGCGAAGAGCAGCGCGGGGCCCATGGAGAGCCACGGGATCGCGGCGAGGTACCAGACCGGCGCGAGGCGCAGCGAGGGGGGCTGGCGCTCGTGGATGCGCAGCTCCCGCCAGGCCCTCGCGATGTAGAGGCGGTTCTCCCTCAAGAACCAGAACCACTCCCCCGTCATCGCCCGGTGCAGCAGCACCCACCCGACGATCACCGCGCCGGGGATCATCCACGCCCACAGCCCGCGCCGCTCCCTGCCCTGCGCCCACCAGAGCAGGGCGAAGACCCCGGGCAGCACCCACGCCTCGTAGCGGAGCAGCGCCGCGAGCCCGAGGAGGACTCCCGTCGCGACGGGTTGCTTACGCTCCCAGGTAAGGCAGGTGAGCAGGGTGAGGAGCTGGAAGGCGGACTCGGGCTGCGCCGTCGCGCCCATGACCACGTGCAGCGGCCAGAGGGCGCAGATCACCCCGGCCAGGAAGGGCGTGTAGCTCTCCCGGTCGCGCTCCCGCAGCAGCGCGGTGAGCACCAGCGGCGAGGCGCCGGAGGCGAGCGCCGAGACCGCGCGCTGCACCGAGAGGTCGTGACCCGTGGCGGCCCCGACGGCGCCGACGAGGTGCCAGAGCGGGAGCCACACCCAGTGGATGGTGATGTCGCGCCACTCCAGCAGCAGCCGGCGGGCGATGAGGGCGTGGGCGAAGGCGTCGGTGTCGACGTCGGGTCCTGCGCCGAGCAGGCGCAGGCGGAGGAGGGTGGCGACGAGGGTCGCGACGATCACCGCCAGCCACGGGAGCCGCCGGAGCAGCGGTCGGTCGGCGGCGGCGGTCACACGCTCAGACGTCGATGTGGCGGAGCTTCATCTGCACGTCGCTCGACCAGTGGTTGGCGAAGCCGCGCACGCAGGTGGAGAGGTAGCGGTCGTAGTCGTCGAAGACCTGGTCGCCCCACTTGGCGCGGATGGTCTTCTCCTGCAGGCGCATGCGGCGCAGCCACTCGGCGGTGGTCTTGCCGTAGTCGGTGCGGCGGGTCTTGAGCTCGACGACCTCCCAGTAGGGGTTGACCGCCTGGATGAGCTCCTCGAGCCGGGGGTTGAGGCCGCCGGGGAAGATCACGTCGGCGGTGAACTTCAGGTCGGCGATGTCTTGCCGCACGCGGGGCACGCGGTTGCGAAGGATGGCCTGGAAGCCGAAGTAGCTGCCGGGCTTCACCCACGACGCGCACTTCTTGAAGTACTCGCGGTAGATCTCCACGGCCATGCCCTGGTTGGCCTGCGCCGGGGAGCAGAGGTGGTCGATCATCTCGATGGAGACGAGGGCGTCGTACTTCTCCTTCGGCGCGTAGTCCCGGTAGTCCGTGAGGAAGACCTCGACGCCGGGGAGCTTGCGGGCGTTGAGCTCCTCGAACTGCGCCGACGAGAGGGTGATGCCGTGCGCGCGCTTCGTGTCGCGGGCGACGCTCAGGTACTCCAGGTTGGCGCCCCAGCCGCAGCCGATGTCGAGCACGAGCTTGTCGGGGTTCATCTCCGCGTACTCGTAGAGCACCCGGGACTTGTTGACCTGCGCCTGCTCCAGCGTCTCGTTCTCCCGCTCGTAGACCGCGCAGGTGTAGTGCATCCGCTCGTCGAGCCAGAGGCGGAAGAACTCGTTGGAGACGTCGTAGCTGACCTCGACCTCGTGCTTCGTGCTCGTCATGGCGCGGACGGATACTCCGCTCCCCCGAAACCCGTCAACGCCACCCCCGTTACGCGCCCGCGTCGCCCAGCGCCGCGGCGCACACCGGGCGGCGGGACTCCTGCTCCTGCAGGGCGTTGAGCACGTCGACCAGGCGCTGCACCCCGACCGGGGCGTTGACGCACTCGCCCCCGGAGCCGGTGCGGCAGGGGGCGCCCACATAGACGAAGCGCCCGTCGCGCTCGATGAAGAAGAGGGCCCCGTCGACCGGGCGGGCGTCGACCCCGTAGAGCACCGTCCCCGCGTCGCCGGCCGCGGCGCTCTGGAAGGCCGCCCCGACGTCCGGGTGGCCCAGGGCGGCGGCCAGGGTGTCGACGGTCACGTCGTCGGTGGCGCCGCAGGCCGGGATGGTGGTCTCGCAGCGGGCGGGCGACGCGTCGTTGAAGGTGCGCTCCAGCAGGAAGCGCCGCGGGGAGCTCAGGGTATACGTGGTGCGGTAAGGCACGCGGCCCCCTTCGGCGCCGAAGCGCAGGCTGCCGGGGAGGGTCTCGGCGCAGGGTCCGTCGCGCATGCCCGCGTCGGTGAGCGGAGCAACATCCGTGAGGTCGACCACCTCGGGGGTGGGGCCCCGGTCGACCTGGGGGATGTCCCGGCTGGGGACATCGAAGCCCAGCGGCCGGTCGGGGACCGACGCGTCGAAGGAGGCGGGCTCGCTGCTGCACGCGGCGGCGAGCACGCAGACGGAGAGGAGCGATCGCTTCATGGTGTTCACGGTGTTGGGGGTTTTCTAACAGGGATGGAACGCGAGCGTGATGCGGTACGGTGGCGCGCGATGCGTCCGACCGCCGCCCTCGCCCTGGCCCTCGTCGCCCTCCCCGCGCGGGCCCAGGACTGTCCCCCGTCAGCGTCCAGCGAGGGGGCCTACCGCCCCGCGATGACCCGTCGGGGCCCTGGTCCTGCGAGCGCGGCGGGCATCTCCGTGGCGACCTTCCAGGCGTGGTCGCCCCCCGACGGGGTGGAGGACGAGCGGGTGCGTGGGCGCGACGGTCCCATCGACCCGCGCGAGGCGAGGGCCGCCACGCTGGAGGGCGACCTCTGGCGGGTGAAGCGCGGGAGCGACGGCTGCGCGCTGCTGCTGGAGCTGTCGGCCACGAGGGCGGGGCGCGACTCGCCGCACGTGATCGCGGTGATCCCCGCGGCGCCAGGCTACGAGGAGGCGCGCTCGGCCATCGAGGCGGCGGTGGGGATGCGGGCGGGGCGACGATCGCGGCGCGTCGAGCTGCGCGAGCCGGTGCACGTGCGGCTGACGGGCTACCTCTTCTGGGACGGCGCCCGGTGGTGCGCGGAGAACCCGGGCCGCGGGTGCGACCGCCGGGCGGACGTGGTGGCCTCCCTCTGGGAGCTGCACCCGGTGTGGCGCGTGGAGGTCGAGGGGGGCGCGGTCACCGGGGCTCGGTCCACGGGGCGACGGGGACGGGCGTCGGGGCGGCGGGAGCGCCCTGGGTCGGAGCGACGGAGCTCGGAGCGCTGAAGTCCGGAGCCAGCAGCGAGGCCGCGCCGAAGGCGGCGTATAGGCTCTCCTGGGAGAGAGCCCGCCACGCGCCGGTGACCGCGTCGACCGCGATGCCGATGATCCCGGTGGCGAAGAAGTCGAGCACCACCCAGGCCGCCTCGACGCTGCTCACCAGGCGGAAGGCCCGCTCGGCCGCGCCGAGGCGCACCACCACGTCGTGGTCGACGGTGTGGTCCAGGGCCATCGCGAAGGGCGTGACGCCGCGGGGCTCGCCGTCCACCGCCACCTCCGCGCCGGGCGCGTCGGAGCGCACCGTCACCGTCGTGGTGTTGCCCCGGATGAAGGTCGCGCAGCCCGTACCCGCGACGAGCATGAGCGCCGCCATCCACCCGACCTGCCTGGACGCCCTCATCCCAGCCCCAGCAGCGCCCGCACCTTGTCCTGCACCACGCCCAGCTCCTGCCGCCGGTTGCCCGAGTAGCCCAGCAGCGAGAGGTCGTCCGAGCGCACCGCGCCGCCGTGGAAGAGGAAGGCCCTCGTGCGGATCACCTTGTACAGCTTCACCAGCTTGCGGTCGCTGATGAAGACCTTGTCCTCGGTCTCCAGCGTGCGCACCACCCGGCGAAACTCCGCGAACACCTCGCGGGGAAACCACCGCTCCCGGTCGGCGGCGCCGCTGCCGCCCTCGCCCAGGGTGAGGTCCATGTAGCGCTTGAACTTCAGGAAGTCCTCGAAGCTGGCGCTGCCCCGCGCCCAGGGCTTCTGCTCGGTGGCCTTGTAGACCTCGTTCATGATCCCCGCGTCGATGAGCTCGCTGAAGTGGTCGTCCTTCACCGGCCGCGTCTCGACCTTCACGATGAAGCGGTCGGCCAGCGCGTCGAGCTCGCTCTGCTCGGGGATGTCGTTGGTCGCCGCGAAGAGCATCCGCAGCGCCACCGGCAGCGCCTCGCCGTCCTGGTAGAACTTCCGCTCGTTCACGATGGTGAGCAGCGTGTTGAGGATGGCGCTGTTGCTCTTGAAGATCTCGTCGAGGAAGGCCACCTTCGCCTCGGGCAATTTCCCCTTGGTGCGCCGCATGAATCGCCCCTGCTTCAGCAGGTCGATGTCGATGGGCCCGAGTATCTCGCTGGGCTCGGTGAACTTCGTCAGCATGTACTCGAAGTAGTCGCTCTCCCCGAGCCCGAGGCTCTCGACGAACTTCACCACCAGGTCGCTCTTCGCCGTCCCCGGCGGACCCACGAAGAGCAGCGGCTCCTGCGCGCACGCGCACACCGTCGCGAGGTCGATCTCCTCGGTGCGCTTCACGAAGTACTCGTCCAGCGCCCGCCGGTGCCGGTTGATGCGCTCGCGGATCGCGTCGATCTCCCGCTCCAGCTCCTTCAACGTCCACATGCTGATCTCCAGTCCGCGATGATGCGCCGGCGCAGGCTCTGCTCGTCCTCGTCGAGGTAGCCCCGCACCTTGTCGCTCTCGAAGGTCACGTCGTCCGCCACCGTGTCGACGATGCGCTCCAGCATCAGCACCTTGAAGGTCTCGTAGATCCGCTGCGCGCTCGCCGTGTAGGCGTCGGTGAAGCGGTCGAGGCCCTGCAGGAGCCGCCTCACCTGCACCAGCCGGGTCTCCATCGGCCAGTGGCGCAGCGCCGACAGCGCCGCCGCCCCGGCGTCGTAGCGCTCGGTGTGGTTCAGCTCCCCGGAGAGCGCCGCGTCGACGGTCGACTCGATGAGCGCCGAGGCGCGGGCCTCGTCCTTCAGCAGCAGGTAGCCCTCGGCCAGCGACGCGCGCACCTGCAGGCTCCCCGGCAGGGTCTTCTCCGCCACCGGCTCCAGCGCCTCCAGGAAGCGCCTCGCGGAGCCTCCCGCGCCGAGCCGGCGCAGCGCCGCGAGGGAGGGGTGCACCCCCACCAGCAGCTCGTTGGGGGTCTGCACCGCGCCGGTGAGCGAGGCCACGCCCTCCAGCAGCCGGTCGACCGCGTCGAGGTCGCCCAGCGCCGCCGCGACCTTGATGCACTCCCCGGTCGCCGCCACGCGCCGCCCCGCCGAGCGCACCCGGGTCGTCACCCTGGGCATCGCCGCCGCCAGCACCTGCGCGATGCCCTCGTCGCTGCCGCTTCGCAGCGCGGCCCGCAGCAGCCGCTCGATCACCTGCGCGATCTCGTAGTCGAAGAGCTCGCGCTGGTCGACGCGCTGGTTGAGCAGCTCCTCCATGCGCTCGGCGATGAGCGCCCCGTGCTCGAAGCCCTCGGCCTCCGCCACCCCCCGCTCGAGCGCCGGCCGCAGCGACGCCGACGCGCTCGAGGGCGCCGCCGAGCGGAGCCACTCGCTGCGCTTGCGCAGGTGCTCCACGCGGTACTTGACGGTGCTGTCCTTCACCGACGCCAGCGCGGTCTCGACCTCGCGCTGCCACGCCTCCGCGTCTCCGCGCGTCGCCTCGTGCGCCATCCTCGCGAGGTAGAGCTGGAAGAGCACCCGGTTGGGGGCCTCGTGCACCGACAGCTCCGCCTCCACCGGCGCGACGATGTCCCTCGCCATCGAGGGCGACCCGATGCGGGTGAAGCCCACCCCGAAGGCCATCCGCACGTAGGCGCTGCGGGCGTCGAGCTCCGGGACGATCACCGCCAGAGCCTCGCGCCAGAGGTCCTCCATCGCGTGGAGCTGCTCGGCCCGGGAGCGCGCCATCTCCCCCTCCGCCCCCTCCTCCGTGCGCGCCAGCGCGAAGCGCACGAAGCGCGGCAGGTCGATGGCCTCGGACAGCCCCCGGTCGTTGATGCCCCCCAGCAGCCGCTCCTTGGCGCGGGTGAGCTCCAGCGCGTCGCGGGCGCGGCCGTGCACCGCGCGCAGCACCGACCAGGCCAGCCGCCGCGACACCGGCGTCTCGGGCGACGCGAAGCACCGCGCCACCTCCTGGAAGAAGCCCTCGGTGAGCCGCGCCTCCAGCGCGTCGCCGCGAGCGACGTGCTCCAGCACCCGGGCCCCGAGGTACGACGCCTCGCCGGGGGAGAGCCGCTCGGCGGTCGCGAGGTGGAGCAGCTCGCCCACGGACCCGTCGCGGCCATGCATCCTGGCGCGCAGCGACGAGAGCCTCGCCGCGAGGTCGGCGCTCAAGCCCCCGTAGAAGAGCGTGGCCTCCAGGCAGGCGCACGCGTCGTCGTCGTCGCCCGCCTGCTGCTTCAGCGCGGCGAGCTCGAGCCACGGCTCAGGGTCCTCGCAGCCGCCCTCCGCGAGGCGGGTCTCGTAGCCCCGCATGGCCTCTCGCAGCGCGGCGGTCAGCGCCGTCTCGTCGCTTGCCCCCGGTCGCGCGGCCTCCGACACGGCCTCCTTGGGCGCCTTCTCCTCGCGGGCCCTGGGCGGGCGCTGGGACTCCTCCTCCGCGGCGCGGCGGCGGTCGACCGGGGGCGCCGGGGGGCGCTCCACGGCGAGCTCGGGCCAGTCGAAGACGCTGCGCTCGACGAGGCGGTCGAGCTCCATCCGGTGGTCGATCGCGGCGTACTCGACCCAGCTACGGAGGGTCGACTCCTCCGGGTCGGTGAGCGAGACGAGGCAGGGCCCGTCGCTGTCCTCGGTGACGATCACCGCGCGCGCACGGTCGGTGCCGAGCAGGGCGCGCAGCTCGTCGCGGCGCATCGCAGGCATCAGCCGGCGCCCCACCGGGAGGTAGAGGTTGTCGACGCCCGGGGCGCGGGCATACCCGGGCACGCCCAGCAGGTCGTTCACCCTCACCCCGAGGCGGGAGACGTTGGGGCGCACCAGCTCCTGGAGCACGTAGCGGGTGCCCTGCGGACCAGCATTACGAGACACGGTAAAGCGCGCCAGCTCGGCGTCGGGCATCGACTCCACCAGCGGCTCGAGGGCGAGGAAGCGCTCCGGGTCGAGCAGCCACAGCTCGGGGTCGACGACGGGCGCCGGGGCGAGGCGCAGGGTGACGCGAAAGCGCTCCGCCGAGGGCGCCGGGGTCCACTCCGCGGCGCGCGCCTCGAAGCGGGTCTCGAGCACGTCGTAGATGCTCCGCTCCTGGGCGTCGGGGTCGACGAAGTGCCAGGTCCCGTCGGCGTCGACCAGGGCCCTGCGGCGCTGCGCCCGGAGCGAGCGCGAGCCGAGCGCGGCGAGCGGGTGCTCGTAGCCGAAGGCCACCCAGAGGTCCCCTTCGCCCACCCGTACGTAGGCGCGGACGCCCTCCTCGGGCTCCTCCTTCGCGCGCATCAGGAGGTAGAGCGGAGGCGCGGTGAGCTGGATGAGCAGCGCGTCGCCGGAGAGCTCGGTGACCGTGGCGTCGTCGCGCCCGAGGGCGAGCAGGCGCTCGATGGTGCGGTGGGCTCCGCCGCCGTCGCGGTCCGCGCGGAAGCAGGCCTCGTGGGGGACGGGATCACCCGGCCGAGGGAGCGGGCGCACGGCCTCCCAGAGGGTGGGCGCGAGGCGGGCGCGGAAGGCGTCCCAGTGGAGCGGGGCCTCGATGCGGGCGGGGCGGTAGGGGTGGACGATGAGGGCGCCGAAGTCGTCCTCGATGAAGCGCACGACGTCGAGGCCGCGGGCCCGGAGCTGCTGGGCCTGGGAGACGTCGAGGGAGGCGTGGAGCACGGCGCCGCGCAGGGCGGGGTCCGCGGGGCGGAGCTCGGTCCACGGGGCGGCGCGGAGCGCAGGGAGGGCGTCCGCGAGGGTGCGGAGCGTGGCGAGGTCGCGGGGGTCGTCGTGGAGGCGGACGCCGTACTTCATCGTGCGCTGCGGGAGGCGCAGCCTACGGGTCGGAGCCCGGGGAGGGAAGCGGAGCGATCAGCCGCTGCCGGAGAGCCAGCGAGCGAGATCCTCGGCCGAGCCCTCCAGCGCGCGCTCGCTGACCCCGTCCGCGTCGAGCGCCGGCCGTGCCCGCGGGTTGAAGACCCTATCGCTTCTACACATCTCGATGGAGCGCTCAACGCTTCCCCCGTACGACCGCGAGGCGTCGGCGACCAGCCACGCTGCCAGCGCGGAATTGTCTCAGGGGATGATCGGGCGTCCGGTGCCGCCGTTGTAGATCCCGGCGATCTCGGCGTCGGTGAGGGCGCGTGACCAGAGCGCGAGCTCGTCGACGCGACCATCGAGCGGAGCGGGGCCGATGTTGGTGTACCGCCGCCCGACGATGATGGGGTTGGACAGCGCCGGCAGGGCGACCCCGTTGGTGGCCGACGCGACGGACGCGCCGTCGTAGAAGAGCGCGAAGCTGCTGCCCCGTCGGCGCACCACCAGGTGGTGCCAGACGCGGTCGACGATCGCGAGCGGCGCGCTGGTCAAGACGCCGCTCGGGGCGCCGTACCACTGGAGCGACCCGTCGCCGAGGCGACTGAAGGTCCACCCCGGCCCGATGGCCCCCCAGCGCTCGATGAGCAGCTGCTGGCCCGTGGAGCCGTTGAAGTTCACCCAGAGCTGCAGCGTGAAATCGCTGGCCCCGAGCTCGAAGGCCGCGTCGCTGGTCGCGCGATCGGCGTAGTGGCTGGCATTGTTCGGGAGGCTGAGGCCCTGGCCGAAGACGCCTCCCGAGAAGCCGGCGCCCCCCATGATGCGCAGCGGGCGGGAGCCGACGAGGTCGCTGCCGTTGCCGTCGAAGGGCCAGTAGCCGACGAGGCCGACGTAGCTGCAGTCGCTCGCGACGCACCCCTGCAGGAACCCGCACGCCCGCCCGCAGGCGCCGCAGTGGCTGGCGTCGCTCGCGGCGTCCGCCTCGCAGCCGTCGCTCGTCCGCGCGTTGCAGTCGAGGAAGGGCGCGACGCAGGCCCGCGCGCACGCCCCCGCGGCGCACTCCGCGGTGGTGTTGGCGCTCGCCGAGCAGACCGCGCCGCAGGCCCCGCAGTTGGTCCTCGAGGTGCGGGTGTCGACCTCGCAGCCGTCGTCCGCGCGCACGTTGCAGTTCGCGAAGCCCGCGTTGCAGGTGACCTGACACACCCCGCCGGCGCAGCTCGCCGCCGCGTTGGGCCGCGCCGGGCAGGCCGCCCCGCAGGCGCCGCAGTGGCTGGTCGAGCTGCGGGTGTCGACCTCGCAGCCGTCGTCCGCGCGCCCGTTGCAGTCCGCGAAGCCCGCGTTGCAGGCGAGCTGACAGCTCGCGCCGGCGCAGGCCGCCGCGGCGTTGGGGCGCGCCGGGCAGGCCGCGCCGCAGAGTCCGCAGTTGCTCGCGGAGCTGCGGGTGTCGACCTCGCAGCCGTCGTCGACGCGCCCGTTGCAGTCCGCGAAGCCCGCGTCGCACGCGGCCATGCAGGTGCCTCGGGCGCACACCGGGGCGCCGTGGGCCACGGCGGGGCAGGCCGCGCCGCAGGCGCCGCAGTGGGCGGCGGTGACGCGCGTGTCGACCTCGCAGCCGTCCTCCGAGCGGGCGTTGCAGTCCGCGAAGGCCGCCGCGCAGGTGACCGCGCACATCCCCGCGGCGCACGTCGGCGACGCGTTGGCGCCCGAGGGGCACGTGTTGCCGCACGCCCCGCAGTGGCTCGTCGAGGAGCGCGTGTCGACCTCGCAGCCGTCCGTCGCGTCGAGGTTGCAGTCGGCGAAGTCGGCCTCGCAGCGCCGCCCGCAGACGCCGCCGGTGCAGGTCGGCGTCGCGCGCGGGCCGGCCGGGCACGCGGCCCCGCAGGCGCCGCAGTGCATCGGGTTGGTCATCAGGTCGGCGCAGGTGCGGGTGCAGCAGGTCTGGCTCGGGCCGCAGCCGCGGTCGGGCTCGCACCACGGCACGCAGCCGCCCATCACGCAGTAGCCCCGGACGCAGTGCTCGTCGCGCAGGCACGCCACGCAGGCGCGCGTCGCCACGTTGCAGTAGAGCGCGCGCCCGGCGTCGCCGCCGCCGCAGCCCTCGTCGCTGCGGCAGCCCGGCACGCACAGGTGCGAGCCGTCGTCGCAGTGCTCCTCGGCCGGGCAGCGGTCGTCGGCCACGGTGCAGCGCACGCACCGGCCCGCGGCGAGGTCGCAGGAGGGCGTGCCCGGCAGGTCGACGCAGTCGTCGCTGGTGGCGCACCGGCCGTCGGAGTCTCGTGGCCGCCGGGCGTCCTCGCGGTCGGCGGAGGCGTCGTCCGCGGGGGCGTCGACGAGGACGGCGTCCATCGGGGAGGCGTCGTCGGCCTGCGCGTCGGGGACGACCACCTCCGGCGGGTCGCTGCACGCGATCGAGAGGACCGCGGCCACCCCCAGCGCCGTGCGAAGGAGGGCAGACGAACCGACCCAATGTGACATCACGGCGACGAGCCTCTGCAGCATAGGGAACATACGCGAGGGAGGGCCCCGATCGGTCGCGTCAAAGGATGGAAAGATGGACCGAGGTCGATACACCACGCCCTCGCGAGAGGCGTCAAGCGATCGACCTGGACGCTTGACGGAAGTCCCGGAAGAGGCGTGGTATCGGCGACCGATGCCTGATGGGAGCAAGGAAGGCGAGGCGGGCGACCGCGTCGCGCGAGACGTCGTCGACAGCCTGCTCGAGGGCTGCCAGGTCATCGGCTTCGACTGGCGCTACCTCTACGTCAACGACGCGGTGGTGCAGCACGGGCAGCGGGCGCGCGAGGCGCTGCTCGGGCGCACCATGATGGAGTGCTACCCGGGCATCGACGAGACGCCGATGTTCGCGACCCTGCGGCGCTGCATGCTCGAGCGCACCCACGAGCGGCTGGAGAACGAGTTCACCTTCCCCGACGGCTCGACCGGCTTCTTCGAGCTCCGCTTCCTGCCGGTGGTCAACGGCGTGTGCGTGCTCTCGATGGACATCACCGAGCGCAAGCGCTCCGAGGCGGCGCTCGCCCGCTCGGAGGAGCAGCTGCGGCACGCGCAGAAGATGGAGGCCGTGGGGCGCCTCGCGGGCGGCGTCGCGCACGACTTCAACAACCTGCTCTCGGTGGTGCTCAGCTACACGGGGCTGATGCTCTCCAACCTCCCGAAGGAGCACCCCCATCACCCCGACCTGCACGAGATCCAGCGGGCCGGGCTGCGGGCCGCGGAGCTCACCCGGCAGCTGCTGACCTTCAGCCGACACCGCGTGGTGCAGCCGGCGGTGGTCGACCTCAACCAGCTCGTCGGGGCGATGCACCGGATGATCGCCCGGCTGCTGGGCCCCGGGGTCGAGGTGGCCGTGCTGGCCGGCGCGCATCTCGGGCGGGTGAAGGCCGACGCGGGGCAGCTCGAGCAGGTGCTGATGAACCTCGTCGTCAACGCCCGCGACGCGATGCCGCGCGGGGGCAAGCTGACGATCCAGACCGGCGACGTGGAGCTCGACGAGGAGTACGCGCGGCAGCACCTCGGGGTGACGCCGGGGCCCTATGTGAAGCTGGTCGTCACCGACACCGGCACGGGCATGGACCGGGCGACCCAGGCGCACATCTTCGAGCCCTTCTTCACCACCAAGGCCCCGGGCCACGGGACGGGCCTCGGGCTCGCGACCGTCTTCGGCATCGTGCAGCAGAGCGGCGGCCACGTCTGGGTCTACAGCGAGCCCGGGGTCGGCACGACCTTCAAGGTCTACCTCCCTCACGCCCGCGGCGGGGACGACGCGCAGCCCGCGCCCTCGAAGCTCGCCGCCGAGCCGACGGACGGGCTCGCCACCGGGACCATCCTCCTCGTCGAGGATGACGAGTACGTGCGCGCCAGCACGCGCAACGTGCTGCGGCGCGCGGGCTACGAGGTGCTGGAGGCCGCCAGCGCGGCCGAGGCGCTGCGCGTGGCCGAGGGCTACGAGCCGGCGATCGACATGCTGCTGACGGACGTCGTGCTGCCGCGCATGACGGGCCCGCAGCTCGCCGACCGGCTGCGCGCGACGAGGCCGGGCCTGCCGGTGCTGTTCATGTCGGGCTACACCGACGAGGCGATCGTCGAGCACGGCATCCTCGAGGCGGGCCTCGCCTACATCGAGAAGCCCATCACCGTCGATCTCCTCACCCGGCGCGTGCGCGAGGTGCTTCAGAAGCCCGGCAGCCGGAGCTGAACGCCCTGCTGGCACCGCTTCGTCAGCCGCTGGATCCGCTTCGCCAGCGTCGACGGAGCCTCCGCCCCGTGGGCCTGCTGCGCGTGCTCCAGCGCCCGGTGCGGATCATCCATGTCGCGCTCATAGCAGCGCGCCAGCTCCAGGTGGATGGCCGCGTCCTCCGGCGCGTGGACCAGCGCCGCGAGCAGCCTGCCGCACCTCCCCAGCGCGTCGCCGGTCTTCTGGTGCGCCCTCGCCGCGATGAGGTGCGCCTCGCGAGAGGCGTCGCCCTGGCCGTGAGAGAGCGCGTCCCCCGCGTGGGCGAGCGCGCCCTCGTGGTCGCCCGCGCGGAGTGAGGTGCGCGCGAGCCCCACGTGGTCGTCGGCCTCGAAGCGCCCCTCCGAGGGGGAGCGCGCCACGCGGGCCGAGAGCTCGCCGGTGAGGGCCGCGAGGGCCACGAGGTCCCAGAGGTTGTGGCGCACCACGGGGACGATGCCCGCGCGGTCGCCCTCGCGGAGGTAGCGGCGGTAGCGCTCGGGGATCTCCTCGCCGGCCACGTCGTCGAGGCGCTCGAAGCGCAGCACGTCGCGCTCCAGGCCCGTGAGCGAGCAGCGGTCGACCCGCGCGCCGTAGATGCGCCGGGCGACGTGGAGCAGGTCGAGGTGCGGCGGCAGCGCCGGGGGAGCGATGCGGGAGAGCACGAAGCGAGAGCGCAGCAGCGGCAGGTCGAAGCTCTTGCCGTTGAAGGTGATGAGCGCCGAGGCCCCGGCGATGAGCGCGGCGACGCGAGCGAGCAGCGCGGCCTCCGCGTCGGGCTCGTGCACGAAGAGCTGCTCCACCACCAGGGAGTCGTCCTCGAAGTACGCGAGGCCCACCAGGAAGGCGAGGGTGCCGGTCCCGCCCGAGAGGCCGGTGGTCTCGGTGTCGAGGAAGAGCGCGCGGCCGACGTCGAGCTCCGCGAGGCCTGGGTCGAGGGCCAGCGTCGAGAGCGCCGGACCGCGGGCCGCGAGGGCGCGCTGCACCGGGACGGCGCCGTGCTTCGCCGCGGGGTCGAGGCGGGTGCGGGAGCGGTGGAGGGTCCCGTGCTCGGAGTCCGTGGGCGCGAAGGGCCACGGGGCGTCGTCGTGGAAGAGGGCCACGTCGGCCCCCACGGAGGCCCGGGCGAGGCGGCCCCTCCGCCGCTGGAGCTGCGCGCGCAGGGCCTCGAAGACCGACTCCCCGGGGGGCGGCGCAGCCGGGGCCATGGGCGCTGGGACAGGGGGCTCCGGGGCAGCGGGCTCCGCCGCGGGGGCGCGTCGGGCAGCGAGGCGGGAGAGCTTGCGTTGGAGGTCCATCGGGGCGGGGGGAGAGAGCCTATACCCCCGCGCCGACGGGGGGCGCTACCGGCGGGGCGCCGTCGCGGGGGGAGCGGGGTCGGTGATGTGGAACTCCACCCGACGGTTCATCGCCCTGTTGGCCAGGGTGATGTTGGGCCGCAGCGGGCGCGTCGGGCCGAGGCCCTGCGCCTCCAGCCGGGCGGGCTCGATGCCGTGGCCCGTGAGCCAGGTGACGACGCTCTGCGCGCGGCGCTGCGAGAGCTCCGTGTTGTGCGCCGCCGGGCCGGTGTTGTCCGTGTGCCCCTCGACGCGCACCCGGCGAATCTGCGGCGCGAGCCGCAGGGTGTCGGCCACCGCCTGGAGGATGGCCGTGCTCCTCGGCAGGATCTGGTCGCTGTTGTTGGCGAAGAACACCGGGCGGTTGATGCGGATGACCCCGCCGGTGACCAGCACGAGCCCGGGGCAGCCGTTGAGCCGGGGGTTGGGGTTGGGCGCTCCGGGCCGGTCGGGGCAGGCGTCGGTGGTGTCGGGCACCGCGTCGTTGTCGCGATCCGCGCCGGGGCATCCCGCGCGCGTGGGGTCGGGCATGGGGCCCTGCGGCTCCTGCGGGCACTGGTCGGCGTGGTTGCGCACCGAGTCGTTGTCGTCGTCGCCGTCGGGGCAGCCGCGGCGGTCGGGGTCGGGCGTCGCGCCCGCTGCCACGGTGGCGCAGGCGTCCTCGTGGTCGAAGACCCCGTCGCCGTCGCTGTCCGCCGCGGGGCAGCCCGCGCGCCGCGGGTCAGGGTGCTCGCCCGGAACCTCCGTCGGGCACGCGTCGTCCCCGTCGAGCACGCCGTCCCCGTCCCGATCGGGCGGAGGCGGAGGCGGAGGCGGCGGCGGAGGCGGAGGCGGAGGCGGCGCCACGACGGGCTCCTCCGGCGGGAGGCGCAGGCTCACCGAGAGCCCGAAGGAGAGGTACTGCGCGTCGGTGGGGTTGTCGCTCTCGCCGTCCGCGACGATGTGCCCGTAGCGGAGCATCGGACCGACGCCGATGGCGCGGTTGAGCGCGAACTCGAAGCCCGCGCCCACGTCGAAGCCGAAGCGGGTCTTCTCGCCGGTGAACACGGCGCCCGCGTTGGCGTCGACGAAGAAGCGCCCCAGCGAGCCCACCGAGGGGTCGACCCGGAGCCCGAGGGTGAGGGGCGCCCCGAAGCCGTAGCCCTGGTCCGAGGGGAAGAGCCAGTAAGCCCCGGAGAGCTGCACCGAGAGCGGACCGGTGAGCGTGAAGCCCAGCCGGAGCGATCCCTGCGCGCCGAAGCCGTAGCCCAGCTCGTCGCGCTGGAGGTCGGCCAGCATGGCCGTGGCGCCGAGCTCGCCGTGCAGGGTGAAGCGCTGCAGCACCTGCGCCTCCGCGCGCCGGGGCGCGAAGGCGGAGAGGCCCGCGAGGGTCACCGCCGCGAGCGCCGCGAGGCGCAGCGGGTGTCGTCGACGCGCGCTCATCGGCACATCCCCATCCGGCAGATCTGGCCCGCCGGGCAGCGGCGGCCGCAGGCCCCGCAGTTGGCCGCGTCGACCTGCGTGTTGACGCACATCGAGCTGCAGATGGTCTGGCCCGGCAGGCAGCGCGCGGTGCAGAAGCCGAGCACGCAGGCCTGGGTGGAGGGGCACACGTTGCCGCAGCGCCCGCAGTTCGACGGATCATCGATCACGCCCACGCAGCGCCCGCCGCAGAGCGCCTCGCCCAGGGGGCAGGTGCACCGGCCGGCGTTGCAGGTGCCGGGGCAGGTCATGCCGCAGCCGCCGCAGTTGGCCTCGTCCGTGGCGGTGTTCACGCAGGTGCCGTTGCAGCGCGTCTGCCCCATCGGGCAGGCGGCCACGCAGGCGCCCGCGGTGCACGCCTGGCCCGCGGCGCAGGCGCGACCGCAGGCCCCGCAGTTGGCGTTGTCGGTCTGCGTGTTGGCGCACACGCCGTTGCAGAGCGTCCGGCCCGTGGGGCACACGCAGGCGCCCGCGGCGCAGGTCGCCCCGCCGCCGCACGCGCGGCCGCAGGCGCCGCAGTTGAGCGCGTCGGTCTGGAGGTTGATGCAGCGCCCGCCGCAGAGGCCCTGGCCCGCGGGGCACGCGCAGGCGCCCGCGGTGCAGGTCGACCCGCCGGTGCACGAGACGCCGCAGCCGCCGCAGTTGCGGTCGTTGGTACGGGTGTCGACGCAGGCCCCGGCGCAGGCGGTGCTGCCGGCCGGGCAGGTGATGCCGCAGGTGCCGCCGCTGCACACCTGGTTGGTCATGCAGCGGGTGCCGCAGGCGCCGCAGTTGGCGGCGCTGGTGCGCAGGTCGACGCAGACCCCGCCGCAGAGCGTCTGGCCCGTCGGGCACTGGCAGCGGCTGTTGAAGCAGAACTGCCCGGCGTTGCAGGCCACGCCGCAGCCGCCGCAGTTGGCCGGGTCGACCTGGGTGAAGAAGCACCCCCCGCCGCACTGGGTCTGGCCGGGGACGCAGTTCATCAGGCAGCGCCCGAAGGAGCACACCTGGCCCGCGCCGCACGAGCGCCCGCAGCCGCCGCAGTTGGCCGGGTCGCTCTGGTTGTTGACGCACACGCCGCCGCAGCGGGTCTGCCCCGCGGGGCACTGGCAGGCGCCGGTCACGCAGCGCGAGCCGCCGGTGCAGGCGCGGCCGCAGGCGCCGCAGCTCGTGTCGTTGCTGGAGAGGTCGACGCAGGCCCCGGAGCAGTTGGTGAGCCCCGTCGCGCAGCTCGCCGCGCAGGTGCCCGCGGTGCACACCTGGCCGGCGGCGCAGGCCCGGCCGCAGGCGCCGCAGTTGGCGCGGTCGCTCTGCACGTCGACGCAGGTGCCGCCGCAGTTGGTGCGGCCCGGATCACACACGCACGCCCCGCGGCTGCAGACGGTCCCGCCGGTGCAGGCGGTGCCGCAGGCGCCGCAGTGGGCGCGGTCGCTCTGGAGGTCGACGCACGATGCGCCGCAGCGGGTCTGACCCGCGGAGCAGGTCGAGCCGCAGACGCCCGCGCTGCACGCCTGGCCCGCCGGGCACGCGTTGCCGCAGGCGCCGCAGTGCGCGGGGTTGCTCTGGAGGGCGACGCAGATGCCCGAGCAGTTGGTGGTCCCCTCGGCGCACACGCAGGCGCCGCCGCTGCACATGGTGCCCGGCACGCAGCGGTTGCCGCAGGCGCCGCAGTTGGCGCCGTCCGCCGCGATGTTCACGCAGCGCCCGCCGCAGAGCGCCTGTCCCATCGGGCAGCCGCAGGCGCCGGCCACGCAGGCCGTGCCGCCGGTGCAGGCCACGCCGCAGGCGCCGCAGTTGGCCGGGTCCGTGGCGGTGTCGACGCAGGAGCCCGCGCACGCCGTCCTGGCGCCGCAGGTGCTCGCGCAGGTCCCGGCGCTGCAGCTCTGGCCCGCCGCGCAGGCGCGGCCGCACATCCCGCAGTGGGCGGGATCGGTGGCGGTGTCGACGCACACGCCGCCGCAGAGGCTCTGCCCCGCGGGGCAGGTGCAGGCGCCGGCCACGCAGGCCGAGCCGCCGGTGCAGGCGACGCCGCACGCGCCGCAGTTGGCGCTGTCGGACTCGACGTCGACGCAGTCGCGGCCGCAGGCGAGGCGGCCCGTCGGGCAGAGCGCGCCGCAGGCACCGGCGGAGCACACCTGCCCCGCGACGCACTCCCGGCCGCAGGCGCCGCAGTCGGTACCGCTGGAGGCGAGGTCGACGCAGCGGTCGCCGCAGCGGGTGGAGCCCGCCGGGCAGGCGCAGGCGCCGGCCACGCAGGCCGCGCCGCCGGAGCAGGCGACGCCGCACGCGCCGCAGTGGGCGGCGTCGCTGCGGGTGTCGACGCAGGCTCCGGAGCAGGCCGTGAGGCCCATCCCGCAGGTGGCGCCGCACGCCCCGGAGCTGCACACCTGGCCCGCGGTGCACGCGGTGGCGCAGCTACCGCAGTGCGTCGGGTCGCTCCCGAGGTCGACGCAGCGGTCGCCGCAGCGGGAGGTCCCCGCGGGGCAGACGCAGGCGCCCGCGCTGCAGGTCGCCCCGCCGGCGCAGACCGTCGCGCAGGCGCCGCAGTGGTCGGCGCTCGACGCGAGGTCGACGCAGGCGCCGCCGCAGTCGCTGAGGCCGGCGCCGCAGGTCGTCGTGCAGACGCCGACGTTGCAGACCTGGCCCGAGGCGCAGGCGTTGCCGCAGGCGCCGCAGTGACGGGGGTCGCTCCGGGTGTCGGTGCAGCCGCTGCCGCAGCGGGTCTCGTCCGGCCCGCAGGTCACCGTGCCGCCGTCGGCGCCGCTGTCCACCCCGAGGTCCTCCGGAACATCGACGGCGCCGGTGTCACTCCCGGTGTCCGTCGGGGTGTCACTCCCCGTGTCGCTCCCCGTGTCGGCGGATCCTAGGTCGATCGCGGCGTCACCCGTGACTGTCGGTGGACCGAGCAGCGCTCTACCATCACAGCCAGAGAGGGCGACGAGGGCGGCGGACAAGACGATCAAGACGCGTGCTTGCATGGAGGCTTTCTCCCTATCGGGCAGACCGGTAATTCCAGGTGGTCCGCTCGCGGGATCATCGAACACTACGACCTGCCTCCGAAGCAACTGAGGCGCACAGTCGCCCTCCGCGGCTTTGTCGTCGCGCGTGTTCGTCGTCAGGCCTCCATCGCCCGACGTCCGTGCTCCGCCCTCAGCGCCGCCGTCGGTGCTTCGACCGGTCGCCCGCGCCCGCTGCGTGGGCCTCGACGTGGGCTTCGGGCTTCGCTTCGGGCTTCGCCTCGACCGGCTCGGCTGTGGCTTCGACCGGGGCTTCGGGCTTCGCTTCGACCGGCTCGACCGTGGCTTCGGCCTTCGCCTCGGGCTCCACGGCGGGCTCATGCTCGACGCTCACCGGAGCGGCCTCGACCACCGCCGCCGGGCGCTTCGCCTCGACCTTGGCGATGCGCACCAGGCCCACCCGCTCGAGCAGCGCGTCGACCTGCTCGCCGGCCTTCTCCTCGACGCCCCGCGCCCACGCCGGAACCGTCGTCGCCGCCACCTGGAGCGTCTCCCTGGCGCGAGAGAGGGTGCCCAGCGCGGCCTGCCGCGCGGCCTCGATGCGGGTCATCCGGGCCGTGTCCTGCGAATGCGTGTCCATGCTCGTCCCCTGAAGCGTCGTTGACTCGACGCGTCATCTCTTCTCATGACGCGTTGCATTGTCAAGGCGCGTGCCTGATTTCAAGCACGTTGCGGTGGGGGGATGACGCGGAGGGGTCTCAGCCGGGGTCGCGACCGCAGACGCGGTTGAAGCACATGAGGCCGTTGCAGCAGTCGGAGGTGGTGGAGCAGGTGGTGCCTTCGCGGCGGCACATGGCGGGGGGCGGCGGGGTGCAGGCGAAGATGCCGTCGGGGCCACGCTCGCAGAGGCCGGAGCAGCACTCGCTGGAGACGCTGCAGCGCTCGCTGTTCATGCGGCAGGCGACGGGGGCCCAGTAGGCGGACATGTTGTCGAGCGCGGTGTCCTGCCCCGGGAGCCAGTACGGAACCTGCGACGGATCGTTCCCCGCGGTGGGTCGGTTGGAGATGGCGGCGACCCAGATCTGTCGTCGTCGGGTGCCTCGGGTGCCGACCCGTGCGTTGCCGTAGTCGCGGCGCGAATAGAACGCGACCCAGAAGTAGCCCCCCTGGTCGAAGGGCGAGAAGTTGGGCCAGTAGGAGTCGGGCTCGCCGCTGCCGTTGGCGTTGGCGAGCACCAGCGAGGGGGTGTCCGGCGTGGCGCTGGCGGCGGCGATCTCCAGGCGCCCGGGGTAGTGCGTGCTCTCGTTTCCGCCGCGGGAGTTGGTGCCGTGCTGGAAGGCGATCCAGCGGCTGTCGGGGGAGAAGGTCGGGTGCGCGTCGGTGACCAGGGCGCCCGCGGCGGGGGCGGCGTCGGTGGTCCCGCGGTGCACCACGCGCAGCGCGCCGAAGGTGGTGGTGGCGGTGCGAGGCACCACGGCGAGGTCGCCGCGGGTGAAGTCCACGGCCCAGCCCATGTTGGTGTTGGTGACGAGGGCCACGCTCATCCCGTCGGGGGCCCAGTCGGGGTGCGCGGCGTGGTCGGCGGGGAGCCCGCTGCCCGGCACCACCATGCCGCTCGCTCGCTCGAGGAGCTGCATGGAGTTGCCCCGGTTGATGACGAGGTAGTTGGAGTCGGGGGAGAAGCTCGAGAAGAGGTAGCGCAGGTCGTCGCGAGGACCGTAGACCGTGGGCGCCGGGTCGCGGGAGAGCTCGGAGGAGGTGAGGTCGATGGCGACCGAGGGCTCGTCGCCGCCCCAGAGCTCGGCGCTGAGGTAGCGCCCGTCGCGGGAGACCGTGTGGCAGGCGATGCAGCGGGACCCGGCGCCGGCGCCGGCGGGCTTCGGCGGGGGGTTGGCGATGGTGAGCGAGCGGGCGCCGGTGAGGGCGTCGAGGCGCATCAGCCGGCCGTTGGAGAGGTCCCAGTAGTAGATGGTGCCGGAGAGGACGGCGCGGGCGACACGCAGCGAGATGGACTCTCCGCCGATGTGCTCCCGCATGGCGTTGTCCCAGCGGTCGACGGAGATCACCAGCGGGTCGGCGGGGTCGCTCTCCAGCAGCGCCCGCCACGCCTCGGGGTCGACGGCCCAGTGGTACCCGAAGGCGGCGCCGGTGTGCTGGAGGTAGGCGCTCACCGAGGCGTGGGGCTTCTGGATGAGCACGCGGTAGAAGTCCCCCGCGGCGCCGCCCTCCCACTGCACGTCGGGCGCCGGGAGGTTGGTCGGGATCACCGCGCGGTCGAGGGGGTAGCGCAGCGTGGCGCGGCGGGCGGGGTCGCTCACCGGGGGGCGCGCGAAGTGCTCGATGACGTCCGGGACGAGCCGGTCGACCAGCACCGAGCGCTCGACGCGCACGGTGACCGCCGCGGTGGCGCTGAGCTCCGCGCCGCCCGGACCAGGGACCCTCACTGTCAGCTCGATCACACCTCCAGCGCCACCGCTCGCGGTGACCACGCCGGTGTTGGGGTCGACGGTGGCGGCGAGGGAGACGGGCAGCGACCAGGTGCCGTTGGCGAGCGGCCGGGAGGTGCCGTCGTTGAAGGTTCCTACGACGGAGAAGGCCTGCGTGGCGGGGGTGCCCGCGCGGGAGACGAGGGTGGCCGTCGGGGGGTCGACGACGATGCGGGTGAGCTCTCGGATGGCGATGGCGTCGCGCACCGGGCCGAGGTCGTTGGGCCTCGGGCGGTCGACCGCGGGGCCCCGATCGGCGGCGGCGTCGAGGCGCACCCCGGTGTCCGGGTCGGTGGCGCACACCACGCCCTCGCCGCAGGAAACCTGCGTGGCCTCCTCGGCCGAGCAGCCGGCCAGCAAGGCGATCACGAGGCACCGGGAGGCCGAGCGGGGGTTGGTCACGGCGCGGGATTGCACCCCACCCACGGTGCGAGGCGCAAGCGCGGCGGCGCCGTTGGCTGATGGCGCGTGGCTCCCCCGGTACGACCGCGGGGCCGTCGGCGGGGATATCCCCGGTACGACCGCGAGGCTGGCGGCGAGCGGCTCTTCGGTACGAGCGCGAGGTTGTCGGCGGGGAGTCCCCGGTACGACCGCGAGGCCGTCAGCGAGCGGCTCTTCGGTACGAGCGCGAGGCCGTCAGCGAGCGGCTCTTCGGTACGAGCGCGAGGCCGTCAGCGAGGAGTCCCCGGTACGACCGCGAGGCCGTCAGCGAGCGGCTCTTCGGTACGAGCGCGAGGCCGTCAGCGAGGAGTCCCCGGTACGACCGCGAGGCCGTCAGCGACCAGAGCCAGACCCCAGCCCGTAAGGGCGGGGGTGCGACCTACCACGTTGCCAGTCGTCGTCCGGAAGCGTCGTCGGACTCCGGGCATTCCGCGCTGGCAGCGTGGTAGGTCGCGCCCCCGCCCTTACGGGCTGGGGTCTGGCTCTGGTCGCCGCCAACCTCGCGGTCGTACCGGGGGCTCCTCGCTGACGGCCTCGCGCTCGTACCGAAGAGCCGCTCGCCGCCAACCTCGCGGTCGTACCGGGGACTCCTCGCCGACAACCTCGCGCTCGTACCGAAGAGCCGCTCGCTGACGGCCTCGCGGTCGTACCGGGGCCCACGCGCCTCCAGATGCGATCCAGCCGACGCCGACGTTGCCAGTCGTCGAGATGCGGCGTGGATCGCCCTCCGGGCGCGCCCGCGGTACCTTCGCCGCCATGATCGAGAGCAGCATCGAGGTCCCGGTGGCCATCAACGAGCCGGTGCGCTCCTACGCCCCGGGGTCGCCCGAGCGCGACGAGCTCCTCCGCACGGTGTCGTCGATGTCCGCGTCGCCCATCGAGGTCGCGGCCTACATCGGCGGGCGCGAGGTGGCCTCCGGGGAGCGCGTCGCGATGCGCTCACCCCACCGTCACGACATGGTGCTCGGGCACTGGCACGGGGGCGATCCGTCGCAGGTCGACGACGCCATCGCCGCCGCGCTCGCCGCCGCGCCCGCGTGGGCCGCGACGCCGTGGAGCGCCCGCGCCGCGGTCTTCCTCAAGGCCGCCGAGCTGCTGGCGACGAAGTACCGCTCGGTGCTCAACGCCGCCACGATGCTGGGTCAGTCGAAGACGGCGCACCAGGCGGAGATCGACGCCGCGTGCGAGCTCATCGACTTCTGGCGCTTCAACGTGGGCTTCCTCCCGAAGATCCTCTCCGACCAGCCCATCTCCTCGCCCGGCGTCTGGAACCTCGTCGACCACCGGCCCCTCGAGGGCTTCGTGCTGGCGGTCACGCCGTTCAACTTCACGGCCATCGCGGGCAACCTCCCGACCGCTCCCGCGCTCATGGGCAACGTGGTCGTGTGGAAGCCCGCCGCCAACGCGATGTACAGCGCGCACTTCATCCTGGAGATCCTCAAGGAGGCGGGGCTCCCTCCCGGGGTGATCAACATGGTGCTGGGCGACCCGGCCGCGATGGTGGGCCGCGCCCTCGCCTCGCGGCACCTCGCGGGCGTCCATTTCACCGGCAGCACCTCGGTGTTTCGCTCGCTCTGGGCGAAGGTCGGGGAGGGCGTCGGGGAGGGGCGCTACCGCAGCTATCCGCGCCTCGTGGGCGAGACCGGCGGCAAGGACTTCGTCTTCGCGCACCCCAGCGCCGACGTCGACGCGCTCGCGACGGCGCTGGTGCGCGGGGCCTACGAGTACCAGGGGCAGAAGTGCTCCGCGGCGTCGAGGGCCTACGTCCCGGCCTCGCTCTGGCCCACGCTCCGGGCTCGCATGATGGACGTGCTCCCGGCGATCACCGTCGGCGACGTGAGCGACCTCAGCCACTTCATGGGCGCGGTGATCGACCGCCGCGCGTACGACCGCATCACCGCCGCGGTGAAGGGCGCCCTCGCCGACACGGGCTGCGAGGTGCTGCACCACGGCTACGACGACCGCGACGGGTACTTCATCCGCCCGACGCTCATCCGGGTGGACGACCCGGGGCACGCGCTGATGAGGGACGAGCTCTTCGGTCCGGTGCTGACGGTCTCGGTGTACGACGACGCCCGCTACGACGAGGCGCTCTCTCGCTGCGCCAACGACTCGGAGTACGCGCTGACGGGGGCCTTCTGGGCGCGCGACCGGGCGGCGATCACCCACGCCTCGGGGGTGCTCCGCCAGGGGGCGGGCAACTTCTACGTCAACGACAAGCCCACCGGCGCGGTGGTAGGCCAGCAGCCCTTCGGCGGGGCGCGCGGATCTGGGACCAACGACAAGGCAGGCTCGGCGCTCAACCTGCTGCGCTGGGTGTCGCCGCGCACGGTGAAGGAGACGCTCGTCCCCCCCACCGGCTGGCGCTACCCCTTCATGGGGTGACTACTTCTTCAGCTTGCCGGCGGCCTTGAGCTTCACCAGCTCGCTGTTGCCGCCGACCAGCGCGCCGTCGATGAACACCATCGGAAAGGTCGGGAAGCCCGCCCAGAGCTTGATGGCGAGGCGCTCCTTCCACTTGGAGAGGTAGCTCCCGTACTCCAGGTAGGTGAACTTCACTCCCTCCTCGTCGAGGAGCTTGCGGGCGGACTTCACCACCGGGTTCTGCGCCATGCCGACGACCACGACCGGGTCGCGAGCGACGGCGGCGGCGACCTCGTCGACGATGCCGCGGTGGAAGTTGGCGACGACGGCGTCGGCCTCGGGGGAGACCTTGTCGGGAGCGATCAGCGGTCGGGTGGTCATAGGGGGCGGTGGTGTAGTCGAGGCCCTCGAGCACGGCAACGAATGGCCGCGAATCTTGAAGGAAAGAAGCGGCTGCGATAGCGTCGCTTCCCTACAAGGGATTGTCTGCTAGCGGAACCTGACATGTCGAACCAGGGTGCCGCGGTGAAGGCGGGTGCGCCGATGCCGCGGGCGGCCTCAGCACTCGGATACGCATGAGCGCCGCCGCGCTGGTCGCCTACATCGCCCTGGTGCTGGTGCTCCTCGCGGCGCTGCCGACGGCGTGGGTGCTGGTGCGAGAGGGCTGGAGCAGGCTGGCCGCGAGGAGGGCGCTCGACCGGCTGGAGCTCGCCCGCAAGGTGCTCGAGCGCGGCGCCGGGCAGAACCCCGAGGAGGTCGCCCGACGGCTGAGGGAGGGCTTCGACGCGGGCACCGTCGAGCGGGTGATGCTCCTGCTGCTGCACGAGGCCGACGTCGCGAAGAAGCAGTGGGCGGTCTCGACCTTCGAGCGCCTCGGGCTGATGGAGCGCTACGTCTCCCGGGTGCGCGAGGCCTCGACCTGGAGCGAGCGCGCCCACGCGGCCGAGGTGCTCGGGCTCGTCGGGGTCGCCAGCGCCGTGCCCGCGCTCGTCGCCGCGCTGCGCGACCCCCACGAGGACGTCGACTCGGTGAAGGCCGCCGCCGCGACGGCGCTGGCGCGCATCCACGCCGAGGAGGCGATCCCGCTGCTGGTCGAGGAGCTGCGCACCACCGACGCGGGCTCGTCGCCCCGGGTGGCCGAGGCCCTCACCCGCTTCGGCGCCCTCGCGGTCGCGCAGCTCGTCGAGCTGCTGCGCGACGAGGAGCACCCGCAGGCCGCGGTGTGGGCGGCGAGGATCCTCGGCCGCATCGGCGACAAGGCCGCGACCGCCGCGCTGCTGGAGCGCCTCTTCGACCGCAGCGACACCGTGCGCATGGCGGCCACCGAGGCCCTCGGCTCCCTCGGCGACCGCCGCGCCACGCAGGCGCTCCTGCGCGCCGCGCTCAGCGACCCGATGCCCCAGGTGAGGGCCCACGCCGCCGGGGCCATCGGCCGCATGGGGGCCGAGGCCTCCATCGACGTGCTGGTCGCCGCGCTCGCCGACCCGGACTACGGCACCCGGGTGAGGGCGCTCGAGGCGCTGGAGATGATCCAGCCGACGGACACCGGGCCGCTCGAGCGCTCGCTGCGCGACGAGAACGCCGACGTGCGCAAGCGGGCGGCGCTGGCGCTCGACCGCGTGGGCTACCTCGCCGCGCGCGTGGCGGAGCTCAGCTCGGAAGACCCTCCGGTGGCCCGCCGCGCCAGCACCGCGGTGCTCGAGCTCGGCCTGGCGGGGCTCGCGGACGCCATCGCGGCGCACCTGCACCACGCGGACTTCCGGGTGCGCGCGCGGGTGGCCCGCATCTGCGGCGAGCTGGGCGTCCCCCGCCTCGCCGCCCTGCTCGCGGCCTCCGCCGAAGATCCCTCCTGGCCGGTGCGCGCCCGCGTCGCCGAGGCCCTCGGGGCGCTGCGCGCGGAGGAGGGCACCGCCGCCCTGGTGGCGCTGCTCGGCGACGCCGAGCCCGTGGTGCGAGACACCGCCGCCGAGGCGCTGGCGCAGCGCGAGCCGAAGGGCATGGAGCGCTTCTTCCCCGAGCTCTCCCGCGCCTACCACCGCGGCTCGGTGGCGGCGCGGCTCGCGGTGCTCAAGCCCGTCGCGGCCTTCGAGGGCGCCGAGGCGCTGGGGCTGCTCCAGAAGGCCCTCTCCGACCCCAACTCCGCCGTGCGCCTGAGCGCGCTGGAGCTCATCGCGTCGCGCAACAGCGCGGTGGCCGTCGAGTCGCTGGTGGCCCGCCTCGAAGACCCGGAGCGGTCGGTGCGCCTCGCGGCCATCGACACCCTCGGGCGCCGCGGCCGGCGGGGCCGCAAGGACTCCGTCGACGCGCTGCTCGGCGCCCTCTCCGGGGCGTCCCTCGAGGCCAAGGAGCGCATCACCGACGCGCTGGCCTTCGGCGGGGGCGACGGCAAGGACGACGGCAAGGGCGACGTGCTGCGAGAGCGCCTCGACGAGTTCGCCGCCTCGCCCGACCTCGAGCTCCGCATCTGCCTCTGCTGGACGCTCGGCAAGCAGGGCGACCCGGCGGTGCTGCCCTACCTCCAGCGCTCGCTCCGGGACCCCGACGCCAGGCTCCGCTCGAGCGCGGCGGGGGCGATCGGGAAGATCCCCGGCGCGGCCTCGGTGCACGCGCTGCTCGTGGCGGTGGGCGACCGCGACCCGCACACGAGGGCGGCGGCGGTGAACGGCCTCGGCAAGATCGGCCCGCAGGACGACCGGGTCTTCGAGGTGCTGGAGGGCCGCCTCGCCGACCCCGACGCCTTCGTGCGCAACCGGGCCGCCATCGCGCTCGGCCGGGTGGGCGGGCCCAGGGCCGAGCGCACCCTCGCGGAGTGCGCCTCCGGCGACCGGGTCGAGGCGGCGGCGCGCGTCGTCGCGGCGGCCCTCCTCGGCACCGAGAGCGCCCTCTCGTCGGTGACCGACCTGCTCTCCAACGAGGCCGAGGTGAAGGCCCTCGGGGAGTTTCTCCGGCGCGAGGACGTCGCCCTGCGCCGCGAGGTGCTCGCGAAGCTCTGCCTCGACGACCTTGGCGGCGCCGCGGAGGCGCCCGTCGACCAGGCCGCCGTGGTCGAGCGCTACCAGCGCATCCTGCGCACCGGCCAGGGGCCGTCGAGCCGCCGACTCGCCGTCGAGGTGCTCTCCAAGGTGCAGGGCGACCGCAGCGTCGAGGCCCTCGCCGACACCCTCGCCATCGACCCCGTGGAGGGGCTGCGGGTGCTCGCCGCGCACGCCCTGGCCGCTCGCCGCTCGCTCGAGTCCGCGCGCGAGGCGCTCTCCCGCGGCGTCGCCGACCCCTGCGCGGAGGTCGCCATCGTCGCGGCGAAGGCGCTCGGCGAGGCGGGCGACCGGCGCTTCTCCGACGCGCTCTTCCGCAGGCTGGCGCTGGGGCCCGCGTCGGTGCAGTCCGCGGTCGAGGAGGCGCTCGCCCGGCTGCACCGCGGGGCGACCGAGGCCTTCGTCCAGCGCATGGCCGGGCCCTCTCGCCCGGAGGCGACCGCCGCGTGCCTGCGGGTGCTGGAGCGCATCGCCGAGCCCTCGCTGGTGCCGCTCCTGAAGGGGCTGCTCGCCTCCAAGGAGCCCGCGGTGCGGGGCGGGGTGGTGCGGGTGCTGGTGCGCATCCCGACCCCGGAGGCGCTCTCGCTGCTCGAGGAGGCCTCGATGGACCCCTCCGAGGCCGTGCGGGTCGAGGTGCTGCCGGCGGTGACCTCCGAGGGGGGCGCGGCGGCGGCGGTGATCGCGCGCTTCCGCCTCGACCCGTCGCCCACGGTGCGGCGCCACCTGGCCGAGCGCCTCACGACGCTCCCGGCCGGGCAGGCGCGCGAGCTCTCGGACGCGCTGCTCGACGACCCGGCGCCCGAGGTGCGCGCCGCGGCGATGGTCAGCCTGCTCGCTCGGGCCGAGCCCGACGGGCTGAGGCGCTTCGTCGCGACCTGGGCCTCGATGCCCCCGGACGTGCAGCGCGCCGCCCGAGGCGATCGGCGCGGCGCGGCCGCCGTCGAGCAGCTCGCCCCGCAGCTGCTCTCCAGCCGTGAGGCGCGGGTGCGAGAGGTGACCGTCGAGGCGCTCGCGGCCTACGCGGTGGGCGACCTCGACCGGCTGCTGCTCCCGGCGCTCCGCGACCCGGCCTCGGAGGTGAGGACGGCGGCCGCGAGGGCCCTCTCGCTCTCCGAGAGCGCGGCGGCGCGCGAGGCGGTGGCGGCCCTGGCGGACGATCCCGACCCGACGGTGCGCGCGGCGGCGCAGGGCTCGCGGCTCAGGGTGGTTCGCTAGGGTCGCGCTGCGAAGGCCCTTACCGGGCGGAGAGCCCGTACAGCGACGGGTGGGGCCGGACGAAGCTCGGGGTGGGGCGCGCGAAGAGGTAGCCCTGGAGGAGGTCGCAGCCGAGATCGACGAGGGCGTCGCGCTCGGCCTCGGTCTCGACCCCTTCGGCCACGAGGCTGATCTCCAGCTCGCTGCACACCGCCGTCAGGGCGCGGATGATGCGGGCGGAGATGGGGTTGCGGTGCACCCCACGCACCAGGCTCATGTCGAGCTTCACCACCTCGGGGTGCAGCGCCGCGACGCTGGCCAGGCCCGCGTAGCCGGCGCCGAGGTCGTCGATGGCCACGCGGTACCCCAGCGCCCGGAGCCGCCCGAGCTGCACCAGCGCGGCCTTCTCGTCATCGAGCCGCGCCCGCTCGGTCACCTCGATGGTCACCCGGTGCGCGTGGCGGGTGAGCGGGGCCGACGGGTCGTAGAGGTCGGGGTCGTTGAGGTCTTGCGGGTGGACGTTGACGAAGAGCCGCGCCTCGGGCGGCAGCTCGACGATGGCCTCCGCGGCGAGGACCCGGATGCGCCGCCCGAGGTCTTCGAGGCGCCCGAGCTTCTCGGCGGCCTCGAGCATGGCCGGCGGCGAAGGGAGCTGCGGCTCCTTGCAGCGCATCAGGGCCTCCCACGCGACGGGCGCCCGGCCGGCGCAGGAGACGATGGGCTGGAAGGAGAGGAAGACGCCGCGCAGGGCCTCCTCGAAGGCGTCTTCGAGGGTGGCGACGTCGCCGAACGACCGCCCCGCCGAGCCCACCGAGCGGATGAGCGTCATGGAGTTGTGGCGCCGGCGGGTGTTGCGCCGGATGCGCACCCCCTCGTTGACCAGCGCGACCAGCTCCGCGTCGGCGACGGCCCGGGTGAGGTACCGGAGCGCGCCCTGCTCCATGGCCTCGACGGCGTTGTCGAGGTCGTTGCGGCTGGACACCAGGATGACCGACACGTCGGGATCGATCGCGCGCACCCGCCCCAGCAGCGAGAGCCCGTGGAGGTCGGGGAGCTGAGCGCTGCTCAGGACCACGTCGACATCCCCGTGGAGGAGGCGGCGGAGGGCGGCCTCGCCGTGCTCGGCGGCCACGACCTCGAAGCCGTCTCCCAGCAGCGCCTGGCTCCACGCCTCCCTCCGCGGGTCGTGGCCCAGCACAGCCAGCACCCGCCCCGCGCTCACGGTGCGCCGCCTGACGTCCTGGCCGGGCGGAGCGCCGGGCGGCTTCGGGACCAGCGCCCCCCTGGGAATGACTGGGTTGTTCGTCATACGGTCGACTATCGGCAACGACCGCCGAGGCATGAGCGGATTCGGTGTCGAAAATGAGCCCGATGTGCGCTGTGTTCATCCATGCATGAATTCGCGGACGTTCATGCTCGATACGGCGGCTTGAACCGGCGCTCCGGGGCGTCGTCGTGTAGGTCGGATGGATGATGTCTGTAATGCATACGAATGGATGATGGTCGATAGCATATGAGAGTCGGATATCGATGCTTCAATGACGCCGTGCGGCGGGCGCTGCGCTCATCCCGATAACGTCGAGCGGAGGCTCTTCACGATATGGGTATGGAGCTGGGATACGCGCGACTCGGAGACGCTGAGTTGGTCGCCGATCTCGCGGAAGGTGCGGCCCTCTTCGTAGTAGAGCCGGAGCATCTCGCGCTCCCGGGGAGGGAGGCCGTCGATCGCGCTGGCGAGCCGCGTGCGCTCCTCCTTCCTGGAGGCCTCGTCGTCGGGCGCGGAGGCCCCGTCTCCGATGAGCTCATCGCCCCCGGCGCCCTGCACCGGCGCCGCGCTGGCCACCCGAGCTACGCGCGATCGAAACTCCGCGAGCTCGAGCCCCAGGCTCCTGGCGAGCGACTCGTCGCAGGCGCCGCCGGGCTCGCTGGCGACGACCCGGGCGGCAAGGTTGAGCTGACGGGCGAAGCTGCGCTGGGCCCGGGTGAGCGGGTCGGCCCGGCGGAGCTCGTCGAGGAGGGCCCCGCGGATGCGGTGATCGAGGTAGGCGTCGAGGCTCTCCGCGCGCTCGGGATCGAAGCGCCGGAAGCCCTCGACCACGCCGAGGAGACCCGCGCTGATGAGGTCGTTGCAGGCGATGTGCGGAGGGAGCCGGCGGGCCAGTCGCCGGACGTGCGCGCCTACCCTGATGAGGTAGTGCCGCGCGAGCTCATCGCTCATGCGCGCGCCGTCGTGGGGCGCGGGAGAAGCCTGGGGAGACGACGGATGTCGCATGGGAGCCATTCCATTCCACGAGCCTGGAAGCCAGAGCGCGTCGATCGGCTCACCGCCCCGCTTCAACCCTCGAAGAAGGGCGGATCAACCCGCTCTCGGATAGGTATGGAAGATTGATGCCGGGATCGATTCAAGAAAACTGTCAGCAATCCGATATGTGTCAATAATCCAACGTAGCGAATATGTACCTATCGAGGCTTCTTTTGACACAGGGTTGACGGTGCCCTCGGGCGCGCCGGGGCTTCGGTCGACCGCCGCGGCATGGAAGACAGCCATCGATTCGACGCGGCATTACGCACGAGCTGGGAAGGTCATGGCTCGGCCGCGGGTGCCCGGGCGCCCTCAGCAGCGTGAGAGGCCGCGCTCGCGGCGCCTGTGGATCGCTCTCCACGCGTCACGGCTTTGGCACCACGAGTTTCCAGGGTCGTGCAGGATATGCGAGGGGGGATACGGGCGATCGCAGGTTCTGCGTCGCGCCGCCGCGCTCACGAGGGAGGCGGGTGCGAAGGGCCAACGGCGCTCATGGGATGTCAGTCGGGCTCATAGAAGAGCGGGTCGCGCTTGCGGGTAAAGCGCTCGATGACGCGCCTGGAGTCTGGGGCGAGGTCGGTGAACTGGACCCCGATCCCCTGGGGGGTGTCGCTCATCGGGTTGGGCGCGCGTATCCATCGGACCACGCCCTGCGCCTCGATGGGGGAGAGGGTTCCGGGCAGGGTGAATCGCAGCGTGAGGACGTCGCCGAGGCGGTGCTCCTCGTAGGTCTCGAAGAACAACCCCCCGACGGAGATGTTCTCCGAGAGGCCGCAGTAGAAGTTGTTCTCGCTCTGCGCCGTGATCTCGAACTCCGCGTCGAAGCGGTCGCAGGAGCGACGGTTCTCGGGCCGCACGTCGGACGGGGGCGAGAGGGTGCTGGTTGCGGTCATGGGGGTTGGGACTCCTTCTGGCGATCCGCGGACCGATGAAGCCCCGATCGGGCGCTCACTGGTCCGACTGGGACTTGGACTCCGGCTGGCTCTCTCGCTGCGCCACGTAGATCTCGACGGCGTTGCGCAGCGCCAGCGGCGGCACCTGGAACTCGAAGCCCAGCGCCGCGCGCTGGGACGTCTGCGCGATGCGCACCCAGCGGAGCACCGCGTTGGTGTGCACGATCACGCCGTTGCCCGGGAGGGCGAAGCTCAGCTGGACGACGACGCCGATCTCCAGGGCCCGGGCCGAGATGACGAGCACGCCTCGGGTGGAGATGTCCTCGATGCGGCCCTCCATCACCCCGTGGTGCCCGATGAGCCGCACGGGCGTGGTGTAGGGCGCGCGGGCGACCCTCCGGCGGGTGAGGCCGCTCGGCTGCTCCGGGGCGACGGGAGGGGACACCGCCGCCGCGGCGCCCCGCGGGGGCGTGGGCTGCCGGAGCGTGGAGCGCGGGGCGGGCGCCTCGAGCAGCGGGGTGATGGCGCGCAGCCCGTGCTGCGAGCTGCCCGAGAGGAAGTGCGTCGGCGCGCGGGCGATCTGCGTGGCCTCCAGGCTGCCGACGAGGTCCCGGGCGCAGGAGAAGCGCTCGCTCGAGGACGACCGCAGGCAGCGCTCGATGGCGAAGCTCAGCGCGTCGGGCAGCTCCGGTCGGAGCACCCTGATCGACGGGACCTCGCCGTCGTTGCGATCGCTCGTGAGGCCGTGCGGCGGGCGCCCGAGGAGGCACTCGAACAGCAACACCCCGAGGCTGAAGAGGTCCGACCGCGGGTCGACCACGCGCCCGCTCCGGGCCGCCTCCGGGGCCTGGTACACGAACGAGCCCGAGCGCCGCCGCGGGCCCTCCAGCGGCACGGCCTTCCGCGGCTCGTAGGTCATCTGGAGGTTGCGCAGCACGACGTGCTCCTCGCCGAGGGGCGATCGGACGAACCACACGTTGCTCGGGCTCACGTCGCCGTGGAGCAGCCCGTTGCGGTGCAACGCCTCGAGGGCGAGCGCGAGCTGGCGCCCGATGGTCGCGGTCTCCTCGGCCGTGAGGGTGCCGCGCACGGTGAGCAGCGCCTCCAGCGAGCGCCCCTCCAGGAGCGACGTGACCACGTAGGGGACCGAGTGCGAGATGCCCGCGTCGAGGAGCTCGACGAGGTAGGGGTGGCGGATGCGGCCGAGGGCGAACGCGTCGCGGATGAGCAGCGTCTCGGTCTCGTCGGGGCTGCCCTCCCCGGCGCGCAGGAGCTTGATCACCACGCGGCGGCCCGTGTAGCGGTGCAGGGCCTCGAAGAGTACGCACGCCTCGCTCTCGCCCAGGTGGCGCTTCAGCTCGTAGCGGTCATCGATGTGGTCACCGACTCTCGGGTTGTCCATGACTACCAATTACCGACGATCGGGAGGCGTCGGCGAGCATTCGTGGGCTAGTGGCGATCATCGTCGGTCGTGCGATCGCGCTCGGTCACCCGCGTCTCCGGGAGCGTCCGCGGGAGTTCTGCCGCGCTGTGGGGCGGCTGCTGCTCGGTGCGGAGCGCAGCGGGCAGCACGTACGACGAGGCGACGAGCTCCGTCTGCGGCCGCCGTATCCAATGCGCCATGCCGAACACCAGGACGGCTCCGCAGAACACGGCGAGGGCGATGCTGATGCCCGAGACCACCCGCGACGGGCCGCCCCGACTCCAGGTCGAGGGCCGGAGGGTGTTGAACTCCGAGCGGTGTCGGCGCCGGATCTTGTGGCCCGCGGGCAGATGCCCGACCGCGAGCGGGGCCTGGGCCATCGGCAGCGGAAACTCGACGGCGCTCATGGCGTTGACGCGCGCCTCGCTCGGGGCGGGTCGCTCCTGCGGGATCGGCTGCGTCGGGATGCGCTCCTCGTCGTCGGGAGCCTTCGAGGCGCTCAGCCCCGGATCCGGCGGGCTCGCGAGCGTGGCCGGCAGGGGTCGCGGGTCGGCGGTGAGGACCACGGGCTGCACGTCGAAGAGCTCGGGCACCGGCCCCGAGGCGGCCCCGCTGCTGGCGCGCGAAGGCCGGCGGCGCCGAAGGTCGGTGAGGCCCTCCATGAACTCCGCGGGGAGGATGTCGCCGATGCCCTCGAAGGTGCTCGGCCGGGGGAGGAAGCTCTTGGCGAGCTCGGGGGTGACGTCGCGCCAGAGGGTGCACGCCACCAGCGCGTCGCGGAAGTCAGCCATCGTGGCCCAGCGCTTGTCGAGGTCGCGCTCGAGGGCCTTGTGGATCACCGCCTGGAGGTCGGCGGGCGCGTCCGGCCAGTGCTGATCGAGCGGCGTGGGCAGCCCGAAGATGATCTGCGCCATCACGGCGTTGGGGCTGGTGCCGCTGAAGGGCAGCGTGCCGCAGAGCATCTCGTAGATCATCGCGCCGACGCTCCACACGTCGGTGCGCGCGTCGATGGAGCTGTCGCCGAGGGCCTGCTCGGGCGACATGTACCAGGGCGTGCCGAACACCATCCCGGTGGCGGTGCGCTCGATGCGGTCGAGCTCGTCGAGGACCTTGGCGATGCCGAAGTCGATGACCTTCGGCACGACGTCTCCGTCGTCCATCTCATGCAGGAAGATGTTCTCGGGCTTGATGTCCCGGTGCACGATGCCCGCGGCGTGCGCGGCGATGAGGGCCTCCATCACGGGCACCGCCACCGCCACGGCCGACAGCGGCGACAGGCTGCCGAGCTCGTTGAGGCACCCGGCCACGTCGTTGCCGCGGAGCTGCTCCTGCACGATGAAGCGCGTGCGCAGGGCGTCGTCGTGACCCACGGCGTGCACCCCGACGATGCTCGGGTGCCCGATGCGCGCCGCGGCGCGGGCCTCGCGCTCGAAGCGCTTCACGAGGTCTTCGCGCTCGTACAGGTCGGTGCGCAGGGTCTTCAGGGCCACCAGCATCGAGGTCTGGGCGTCCATGGCCTGGTACACCGCCCCCATGCCGCCCTTCCCCAGGACCTTCAGGATCTGATAGCGCTTCGCCACCACGGTCCCGGTCGGCAATATCGTGAACTCGCTCATGGACCTCTACGCCTCCGCTCTCAACGTTGATATCGGCCGCCGTCTCAACGACGTGAGCAACTCGTGGGTCGCACCTCGTACTCGACCGCCCGCTCGCCCGCGGCGCTGATGCGAACGCGATAGACGCTCCCGTCGGACGCCGCGGGGAGCTCCCAGCTGATGGTGTCGTCTCCGTAGCCCGCGCGTCGCACCGTCATGCCGACGGCCTGCGCCACGCCGTCACGCCACACCTGCACCTGCGCCCCTGCGGCGCTCGCGCCAGGCCTCGAGAACGACCAGGTCGTGCTCATCACCGCGCTCGGCACCCAGCCCGCCGGCGGCCAGGCGATCCACTGCGGCGCCCGGGGGTCCCGCGCCCCGAGGCCGAGGGTCATGCACGCGAAGCTCCCGGTCTGCCCATACGCGATCGAGCGAAGCTCGGGGCTGAGGAGCCAGCGACGGTGGCCGAGGGTGTTGGAGAGGTCGCGCGCCTCGTCGATCCAGTTGCGCACCGAGTGCCACGGGCTCATCGGGAAGCCCGGGCTGCCCGACAGGTTGCTGCGCGCGGCGGCGTCGCGGCCCATCAGGGTGGCGCACGCCCACGCCGCGGGCGGCGCGTGGGAGAGCTGCCCGTTGCGCTCGAGCAGCACGGCGCAGGCCTGCGCGGGCGCCCGGTCGCTGCGGTCTTCGGCCACCGCCCCGAGGCCCGCCATGCGGCGGTAGTAGTTCACCCACCCGATCGAGGCCTGGCGCGTCGGCTCGGGGAGCGCGCCGAGGTCGCACCGGTCGGCCCCCGCCGACCACGGCGCGGTCGGCGTCTGCTGCACCCTCACCGCCTCGAAGGCCGCGCACGCCGCGGCCTCGCCCGGGTCGCTCGCAGAGACGGTCTGCTGAGACGTCGAACACTGGACGCAGTCCGTGGCCTCGACCACCTCGACGGCGCAGCCGGTCATGGCAGCCGACATCGCCGCCGTCATCGCCGCCGCCCAGCCGAGTCGAGTCTTGAACAGGTGCTCCATGATCTTCAACCACGTCGATCGGTCGACGCGGTGAGCCCATGAGCGAAAAAGCTGGAAACACCGCCGTTCTATACATCGCAGCAGCTGTGGGATATCGCCGCGCATGAGGGCATTGGCCGCTATCGATGTCGCCAACACCGATGAGATATCGGTTGAAGAGCGACACGAGGGTGGAGCCTCGACGGGGGCTCTCAGCGCGAGAGCATCGCCCGGAGGTTCTTGACGGCGCTGGTGTGGATCTGGGAGACGCGCGACTCGGAGACCCCGAGGTGGGCGCCGATCTCCCGGAAGGTCTGAGCCTCTTCGTAGTGGAGGCGCAGCACCTCGCGCTCGCGCGCGGGGAGCGACCGGGTCGCGTCGGAGAGGAGCTCGTGCTCCTCCCTCGCGGAGACCTCGCTGTCGGGCGTGGGGGCGTCGTCCTCCGCGCGCTCTACGCCGTCGGCGCCCTGCATCACCGTCGCCGCGTGGACCACGGCGACCCGCGAGCGAAACTCCGAGACGCTGAGCCCGAGGGTCACCGCGAGCAGCTCGTCGCAGACGCCGCCGGAGCGGGTGGAGACGGCGCTCGAGGCGCGATCGAGCCGCCGCACGAAGCCACGCTGGGCCCGGGTGAGCGGGTCGGCCCGGCGGAGCTCGTCGAGCAGCGCGCCGCGGATGTGCTGATCGAGGAAGGCGTCGAGGGTCTCGGGGCGGTTGGGGTCGAAGCGGAGGAAGCCCTCCACGACCCCGAGGAGCCCCGCGCTGATCAGGTCACTCAGGGCGATGTGCGCAGGGAGCCGACGAGCGAGGTGCCTGGCGTGGGTGGTGACCCGGGCGAGATACCGACGGGCGAGGGCGTCGGTGAGCCGGGCGCGGGCGCGAGTCATCGGCAGAGGAGGGAGGGTCGACTGACGATGGAACACGACACTCTCCGACGGCTGATGGTTGAGGGGGACTCGACGCGCGCCGGAGGCCGTTACAGACCCCACCCGACTTCGGCGGACGATGGGCCACCCTGGCCAGCTCGACAATGGAGAGCTCGAACAAAAACTGGAAACCTCCATCGCGGCCCCGGCGGGCCCTTGCGTCAGCGCGTGCTGAGGCGCTGGGGCTCGCGGCTCGCGCTGAGCCCGGCGCGGCGCAGCGTCTCCACGACCTCCCCCGTCACCGAGTCCGCGGCCTGCTCCCGGCCGTGCAGCGTCAGGTCGCGAAACACCTCGCAGGACCCCTCCGAGCTACCGCAGAGCGACGGGTGTCCGTCGCGCATCTCCATCTGGCTGTAGATCGGGCGGGGCGCGCGCTGCGCCACGCCGACCCGGAGGCGCTCCCACTGGGCGGTCGCCGTGACCAGCGCCCACAGCTCGCCCTGGCGCCAGCGGGTGTCGTCCGTGCTCCACGAGCGCTCGACGCCCACGAGGACGTCGAAGCCCTGCACCGGGAGCGTTCCCAGCAGCCGCGACGAGGCGCCCGCGTGGCACCCGTCGACGCTGACGCCGCCCGGGCCGAGGCCCCGAAGGCAGGTGCCCTGGTGCGCCCACTCCAGCCGCCCCGCGACGTCGCCGACCCCGAACATCCGCTCGCAGTACCCGTCCCGGCAGCGCGTCCCGCAGGTGACCAGCGCGCCGTCGAGCAGGCCGCCGCCCGATCCCATCGCGCCCGGAGGCGAGACGCGGCCGAGGTACCCGTCACCGCAGCGGGCGACCACCTCGGGCGTCGCTCCGCGCAGCAGGTCGATCGAGCGCGCGAGCTGCACCGCCTCGAGCCGCAGCGCCTCGCTGCTGCTGACCGCCGTGCGCCCTTCGGCCCCCACGAAGGCCAGCACCTGCAGCGCCTCGACCGATCGACCGCGGAAGACCTGCGCGCCCAGGGCGACGCTCCCCTCGACGTGCCAGCGGTCGCCCACCCGCTCGCAGCGGGCGCCTGCGCTGCCCGCCGCGGCGCCGCACGTGAGGCGCACCACCCGGCCGCTGTTGCCCTCGCTGCCGCGAACGAGCGCGGTGCCAGCGCGGACGTCGGCCAGGTGGAGCGTCACCGTCGGCCTCGCCTCCCCGGACGCCGTGACGTCGGCCGCTACGAGGAGGTCTTCGCCCTGCTGGGCGATCCAGAGGGTGCCGCGCTCGCTCCTGGCCAACGGCTCGGACGCGGCCCACTCGCCGAGGCGACCGTCGGTCTGCGCCCCGGTCAGCTCGGCGAGGGTGCGGCGGGGCGCGAGGCCGGGCGCCGCGGCCAGCACCTCGGTCGGGCGCTGCACCGTGAAGCGGTCGCCGTCGCGGTGGTAGCGCGCCACCGGCCACTGGTCGGACGGCAGCCGCGGGTCGACCAGGCGGACGTGAAACTCCGCGCGGTGCAGGCCCCGCTCGATGATCTCCACGATGCGCGCCCGCACCACCTGCGGCTGGACGCGGCGACCGACGCGGGTCGGGAGGGTGGGGCAGCGGTCGATGACCTCGTGCGCCATCTCGGTCCACGCGCCCTCGAGCAGGCCCCAGACGGCGACCCGCTCGGGGGCGACGCCGCAGCGCGAGAGCTGCTCCGGGGCGCGCGCCCGGATGACGGCGAAGCGCTCGCCCGCCACGATCGAGCGGCTGACGTTGACGACCGTCGTCCCGGCCGGACCCACGGGGATCGTCGCGCCCGGGAGCGCCACGGTGACGTCGTCCGCGAGGGCGGCGGCGGGGGTCAACAGCGAGACACAGAAGGCTCCAAGACGAATGACACGCATGGCGGATCCTCCACATCGGTGGGGCGGACGGGCGTAGGGCTGGAGGGGCGCGCCATTTCCGGCTGACTCGCAGCCTCGCTGCGCCCTTCTTTCCAGCTTCATCGGTCAGCCCGCGCGCAGCATCAGTCGACCTGGAATTTCAGTGAGAGGAGGGGCACCAACCGATGGAGAGGTGGGACACCGCCGGACCACCCGTCGCCGACGCGGTCGAAACCTGACATCCACCTGTCACCCGATCGGCTTGACGCCTCGCTGCGATCGGCACACTCCCTCATCGCGTGAAGAAGAACCCCTCGTCGCCCTTCGCGCTGGTGTCGGAGTTCGAGCCCCAGGGCGACCAGCCCACGGCCATCGCGGCGCTGCTGGAGGGCCTGGCGCGGGGCGAGAAGCACCAGACCCTCCTCGGGGTCACCGGCTCGGGCAAGACCTTCACCGCGGCCCAGGTGATCGCCGCGCACGGCAGGCCCGCGCTGGTGCTCGCGCCCAACAAGACCCTCGCGGCGCAGCTCTACGCGGAGTTCAAGGCGCTCTTCCCGGAGAACGCCGTCGAGTACTTCGTCTCGTATTACGACTACTACCAGCCCGAGGCGTACATCCCCGCCAGCGACACCTTCATCGAGAAGGACGCCATGATCAACGAGGCCATCGACCGCATGCGCCACTCGGCCACGCGCTCGCTGCTCAGCCGCAAGGACGTGATCATCGTGGCCTCGGTGTCGTGCATCTACGGCATCGGGTCGCAGGAGTCCTACAAGGGCATGGTGGCGGCCTTCGGGGTCGGCGAGGAGTACCCGCGCGACCACCTGCTGCGGCGCCTCGTGGAGATGCAGTACCAGCGCAACGACGTGGACTTCCACCGCGGCACCTTCCGGGTGCGGGGCGACGTGGTGGAGGTCTTCCCCGCCTACGAGGAGGAGGTCGCGGTGCGGGTGGCCTTCTTCGGGGACACCATCGACGACATCGCAGAGATCGATCCGCTGCGGGGCAAGGTGCTGAAGAAGCTGCGCGCCGCGGAGATCTACCCGGGCTCGCACTACGTGACCCCGAAGAAGATGATGTCGCAGGCGATCAACGCCATCCGCGACGAGCTGCAGGTACGGCTCACGGAGCTCAAGGAGACCGGACGGCTCATCGAGCGAGAGCGCCTGGAGCAGCGGGTGCTGTACGACCTGGAGATGCTGGAGCAGGTGGGCTTCTGCCACGGCATCGAGAACTACTCGCGGCACCTGTCGGGGCGCGCCCCGGGCGAGGCGCCGCCGACGCTCATCGACTACTTCCCGCCGGACTACCTGCTGCTCATCGACGAGAGCCACCAGACGGTGTCGCAGGTGGGGTCGATGTACAAAGGCGACCGGGCGCGCAAGGAGACGCTGGTGGCCTTCGGGTTCCGGCTGCCGAGCGCGATGGACAACCGCCCGCTGAAGTTCGAGGAGTTCGAGCAGCGGATGGGCAAGACCATCTACGTGTCGGCCACGCCGGGGGACTACGAGCTCGCGCACAGCGGCGGGAGGTTCGTCGAGCAGATCATCCGGCCGACGGGGCTCATCGACCCGGTGATCACCGTGCGCCCGGTGGCGAAGCAGGTCGACGACCTCCTCGCGGAGGTGCGCGACCGCGCCGCGAAGGACCAGCGCGTGCTCGTCACCACCCTCACCAAGCGCATGGCGGAAGACCTCACCGAATACTATCAAGACCTCGGTGTAAAGGTCCGCTATCTACACTCGGACATCGACACGCTGGAGCGGGTGGAGATTCTCCGCGACCTGCGCCGCGGGGAGTTCGACGTGCTGGTGGGCATCAACCTCCTGCGCGAGGGGCTCGACCTGCCGGAGGTCTCCCTGGTGGCCATCCTCGACGCCGACAAGGAGGGCTTCCTGCGCTCGCCGCGCTCGCTCATCCAGACCATCGGCCGCGCGGCGCGCAACGTCGAGGGCCGGGTGATCATGTACGCCGACACCATCACCCGCTCGATGCAGAACGCCATCGAGGAGACCGACCGTCGACGGGCGATCCAGCGCGCCTACAACGAGAAGCACGGGATCACCCCCACCAGCACGAAGCGAGCGATCAGCGACCTCTCGCCCGCGTCCGGCGCCAACGACTACGTGAGCGTCTCCAAGAGCCGTCGCAAGGGAGGCGCCGTGACGGAGGTTCCGAAGGACGACGCTGGGCGCGCGGCGCTGGCCGAGCAGCTCCGCGGGGAGATGCTGGAGGCCGCGGAGGCGCTGGACTTCGAGCGGGCGGCCTCGCTGCGAGACGAGCTGAGGGCGCTGGAGACGGGCGTGGCGCCGACGCCGAAGGCCCCGGTGACCTCCCTCACGCCGACGAAGGAGAAGCCCAAGGGAGACCCCCGGAAGCGCTTCGAGAAGGCCGGCCAGCGCTACGCGAAGAAGGGCTGAGGCTCGACCCGCCGTGACCCACGCACGCGCCGCCTCCGCGCTCTCGCTCTCGCTGCTCCTCGGCTGCGCCGCCACGCGCCCCGCGCTGCGCTCGCCCGCCGCGAGCACCGAGGCGCCCGCGGTGGATCTCTCCTGGGGCGACACCCGCGCGGAGCTCACGGCCTCCGACGCCTCGGCCGGGGACGGGCGCCTCGCGCGCCGCTACGCCATCGCGCTCGCCGAGGGGGAGCGGGTGCGCTTCACCATGCGCTCGACGGCGCTCGACGCGCGCCTCGTGGTCGATGGTCCGGCCGGGCTGCACATCGACAACGACGACGCCTTCCCTGGCCGCAACGACTCGGCGGTGATGTTCGTCGCGCCCGCGGCGGGGCGCTACTCGCTTCGGGCGACGACCGCGGGCAGGGCGCAGCCGGGGGCCTTCACGCTGCGCGCGGAGCGGCTCACGGCCAGCGAGGGGGCGCCGCTGGCGCTCGGAGCGACGGCGGAGTCCGCGCTCGACGCGGCGCCGGGGGAGGGGATGCCGGGGCGGTGGTTTCACTTCGAGGCGAGGGCGGGGGCGAGGGTGCGGCTGCGGGTGACCTCCGCGGCCTTCGACACGGTGGCCACGGTGCTCGGCCCTCGCGGCCAGAGCTGGGTGAACGACGACGCCAACGACCTCGGCCCCGACCGCACCGAGCGGCCGCTCGACAGCACGCTGGAGGTGATGATCCCCGAGAGCGGGACCTACCACCTGGTGGTGACCTCCTACGGGGCGCGCGGCGCGGGGGCCTTCCGCGTGGCGTCGAGCGAGCGCCCTCCGGTGATGCTGCGCGCGGGGGAGGAGGCTCCGAGCGTGGGCTACGCAGGGGCCGACGGGCGGGGCAGGGTGCTGGGGCTCTACGCGGGCATCACGGCGTACACCGGGCACTCGACGCTGTACGGCTGCGCCGACGACGCGAGGTTTCTCGGCGAGGCGATGAGGGCGGCGCACCTGCAGGGGGCGGGCGACCAGACGGTGCTGGTCGACGGCGCGGCGACGAGGGCGGCCTTCGCGGCGGGGCTCGCGGGCCTGGCGGCGAGGGCGAGGCCCGAGGACGTGGTGGTGGTGTTCTTCTCGGGCCACGGCAACGTGCGACCCGCGGCGGCGGGCGACCGCACCGAGCTCGACGGCATCGACGAGACCATCGAGCTGGCGGACGGGCCGCTCACGGACACGGAGGTCGCCGCGGCGCTCTCCGGGGTGCGGGCGGGGACGGTGATCCTGGCGCTGGACTCCTGCCACGCGGGGGGCTTCGCGGACGACTGGATCACCGGCCCGGGGCGCATCGGGCTCTTCTCCTCGGACGCGGACGTGCTCTCCGACACGGCGGAGCCACGGCGCGCGGGCGGTTACCTGTCCTGGTATCTGCGCCGCGCGGTGCTGGGCGAGGCGGACGCGAGGCCGAGGGACGGCGTGCTCCAGGCGGGCGAGCTCACCGACTACCTCTACGCGGGCTTCGTCGCCGACCACGCGAGGATGAACCCGCCCGGCAGCAACGAGCCGTACCAGCGGCTGGAGTCGTCGCGAGGGAGCGTCCCCTGGACGCAGGCGCTGTGGATGTACCCGCGCCGCCCCGACGGCGCGCTCTCGCCCGTGCCGGAGGTGGCGCTCACCTCCCCGGAGCCGTGAGAGTCTCCGCCCATGAGCCTCCCGTGGACCATCGTCGACACCGCCGTCACCCCTGACGGCAAGCTCGTCCTCCAGCGCCGCGGCGAGCGCGACTACCTCATCACCATCGACGGCCGCGTGCTGATGAACAGCATGACCCACCGCTCCGAGGCCGCCCTCGGGGCGCTCGCCTGCCGCGGCCTCGCGGCCCTCGACGGCCCCCGGGTGCTGGTCGGCGGCCTCGGCATGGCCTTCACCCTGCGCGCGGTGCTCGACGCGCTCCCGGCCTCCGCACGCGTCACCGTCGCCGAGCTCAACCCGGTGATCGTGGGCTGGTGCCGCGGCCCCATCGCCGACCTCACCGCGCGGGCCGTGGACGACCCCCGGGTCACCGTCGCCATCACCGACTTCTCCGACGCCCTGCGCGCCGCCGCGGGCTCGGCCCACCGCCTCGACGCCATCGTCATCGACCTCTACGTCGGGCCCGACAACGACACCCGCGCGGCCGATCCCCTCTACGGGACGCGCGCCTGCGAGCAGGCCTTCACGTCGCTGCGTCCGGGCGGGGTGTTCGCCATCTGGGCCGAGGCCTACCACGAGAGCTACGCGAAGCGCCTCGCCGCCGCGGGCTTCGCGGTGACCTACGAGCGCCCCGCGAAGGGCAACCGACGCTTCGTGGTGTACCTCGCGACGAAGCCCACGCGGGGGTGATGGTCAGGGGGGGGTAGAGACTACGGAGTGGAGAACGAGACGGCGACCGAGAAGGGGCCCGAGGCGCCGCTGCTGGCGCCGTCGACGTAGAGCGCGCGCAGGCCCGAGCCCGCGCTCAAGCGGTCTGCGCGGAGGAGCGACTGGAGCCCGCAGCCGTTGTCGTTGCAGAACGACGTCAGCGAGTTGCCCTGGCGGGCGTGGAGCACGGTGTTCCAGGTGGCGCGGGTCAGCGTCGAGGAGTTGCAGGTCGAGGCCACCATCACGCCGCCGCGGTAGTCGGGGCAGGTGGTGAAGTAGAACGTCGCGTCCCCGGCGTCGGCGCCGCCGCAGGTGCCCGAGGTGCCGTTCGACGCCCCCGCCGTGGTGCCCATGACGGTGCGCGACCCGGTGGCGCGCATCGACGCGGCCGCGGTCGAGGTGGGGAGAAACTGCGCGTGGACGTTGTAGCGCCCGGTGCCGCCGCTACCGCCCACGCCGAGGAAGTAGATCCCGGCGTCGAGGCGAAGCGCGATCTGGCCCTGCCCCTGGCCGCACGCCCCGCCGTTGCACGCGATGATGTTCGCGGGGCTGCTGCACGAGTCGCGCATCAGGAAGAGGTAGGCCGGGAAGTCCGAGGTGAACGCGTCGGCGTAGAAGAGCATCGGCACGTCGAGGTGCAGGCTGTAGAACACGTCGGGCGAGGTCGTCCGCCTGGTTCCGCAGGGCGGGGTGACGGAGTGGTTGCCTCCGGTGACGAAGCCGGAGAGGGTCTGCTGTCGGCCCATCAACGGCCAGATCGGCCTCGCCGTCATGCAGCTGTCGTTGACCGGCGCGCCGGTGCCGCAGAGCCGCGGGCTGCGCGATGGATCGGTGCAGAGCGCGTCGAGCACCGGGCGCGTGTAGAGGGACACCGCGGTGCCGCATCGCGGGGTCGAGCACACCGTGGCGCGGTTGCAGGTCCCGCCGTCGGGCAGCGCGACGGGGTAGTAGTCGATGGTCTCCTCGGTGAGCCCGGGCAGCAGCACGCCGCCGATGAGGATGCCTGCGAGCGTGTAGCCGTCGCTCTCGTAGACCCCGGAGCCCGAGTTGCCGCCGAAGGAGTCGAGCGACGAGACGAAGTAGTTCGAGAGGACCGAGCGGCTGGTGACGTTGCCCTCCATGTCGATCTTCGCGGGGATGCCGTAGGGGAAGCCGACGATCTTGACGTGCTGCCCGCTGTCGAGCGGGCCCGCGACGCGGCGCACCGGGGCGGGCTGGAAGATCGGCGCCGCGCTGTAGCGCAGCCGGACGATGGCGAAGTCGGGCTGGCCGAGGTTCACGTCGCCCTGCTGATGGACGACGACCTCCTCGCATTGGAAGGCGTTGGAGGGAGAGAACGGGTGGCGCACGCCGGGCGCGATGTAGTGGTCATTGAAGACGAAGCGGGTGTTGGCGCAGGTGTGGTCTTCGTTGATGCAGTGGCCTGCGGTGAGCACCAGGTCATCGTCGATGAGCGTGCCCGAGCAGAACGCGTGGCGGCGCTGCTCTGCGAAGCGCTCGCCGGGACAGAGGTTGAGCGACTCACCCAGCGTGGGGCCGTCGAGCATGGTCGTCACCCCGTTGACGGTGACGAAGAACGACTCGTCCACCAGCGACACCGTGGCCTGCTCGGCGTAGCTGCGCATCCAGGCGTTCTCGTGTTCGAACACCTCCTTGCGATCGTCGCTCTCGGAGATGAGCGTCTGCCCGCTCTGCGGCTCGGAGGGGTTGTCCACGGCGCACGCTCCCAGCGCGAAGGCCAGCAGCGCCCCCCAGCGACCCCCGCCGCAGATCATGGAATGTTCCTGCTTCATGGCATCGTCTCCTTTGGTGGAGCCCGCGAGCGCGCAGCAGGGCCTATCGCGCGACACAACGGTCGCGCTCCTTCCCCACTGGAGGCCTCGAGGCAGGGAGCAAGGCTGCAGTCAGCGTGCCTCACTGAAAGGCAGCGGGAACGCGCGCGGCGCGACGAGGTCACGAGGGCACGGAGTGCGCGGGGCACGCACCAACGCACCTCATGCGCAGGCGCTCAGGCGCTATCTCCGCGCTACTTCGGAGCCCAGGCGAACTCCGCGGTGAAGTGCCGCAGCCAGCGGCTCTGCTTGACGATGCGCACGCCGCGGATCGAGCTCGCCCTCGCGGCCACGGCGAGGATCGCCTCGGAGGCGAAGTCGAAGTGGCTCTGGGTGTAGACCCGCCGGGGAAACGCGAGCCGCAGCAGCTCCATCGGGTGGTAGCTCTCGGTGCCGTCGTCGGCGCGCTTGCCGAACATCACGGACCCGATCTCCACGCCGCGGATGCCGGCCTCCTGGTAGAGCGCGCAGGCGAGCGACCAGGCCGGGTAGTCCTCGCTCTTGAGGTGCGGCAGCAGGGCCCTGGCGTCGAGGTACACCGCGTGCCCGCCGGTGGGCCGCACGTGGGGGACGCCCGCCCGCAGCAGCTTGTCTCCCATGTACTCCGCGGTCCTCAGTCGATAGCGGAGGTAGGCCTCTTCGAGCACCTCCTCCAGGCCCACGGCCATGGCCTCCAGGTCGCGCCCCGCGAGGCCGCCGTAGGTGGGAAAGCCCTCGGTGAGGATGAGGAGGTTCTTCGCCTGCTCGACCCAGCGGTCGTCGTTGAGCGCGAGGAAGCCGCCGATGTTGACCAGGCCGTCCTTCTTCGCGCTCATGGTGCAGCCGTCGGCGAGCGAGAAGATCTCCTGGGCGATGGAGCGCACCGTGCGCTCCCCTTCGCCCGGCTCGCGCAGCTTGATGAACATCGCGTTCTCCGCGAAGCGGCACGCGTCGATGATGAGGGGCTTGCCGTAGCGCTTCAGGAGGGCGGAGTAGGCCCGGATGTTCGCAAGGCTGACCGGCTGACCGCCGCCGGAGTTGTTGGTCACGGTGATCATCCCGAAGGGCACCCGGGCGGCGTCCCGGGCGAGCAGCGCCTCGACGCGTGCGAGGTCGATGTCGCCCTTGAAGGGGTGCTCGACGTGAGGGATCAGCCCCTCGGGGATCACCAGGTCGACGGGCTGCACGCCCTGGTGTTCGAGGTTGGCGCGCGTGGTGTCGAAGTGCGTGTTGTTGGGGACGATGTCCCCGGCCTTGCACGCGACGGAGAACAGGATGCGCTCGGCGGCCCTGCCCTGGTGCGTCGGGATCAGGTGCTGATAGCCGGTGAGCTCCCGCACGGTGCGCTCGAGCCGGTAGAACGAGCGGCTCCCGGCGTAGCTCTCGTCGCCCTCCATGATGGCGCCCCACTGTTTGGCGGACATCGCTCCGGTGCCCGAGTCCGTGAGGAAATCGAGGAGGACGTCGTCCGCGTGGAGGAGGAAGGGGTTGAGCTTCGCCCGCTCGAGGAGCCCGACGCGCTCCTCCGCGGTGGTCATGCGGATGGGCTCGACGCTCTTGATCCGGAAGGGCTCGATGATGGTCATGGTGGTGCCCGATGCGGGTACAGGGTTGCGCCGTCGCCGGGCTTGACGAGGGTCAAGCCGCGGCCGGCGGTGGGATCAGTGGGAGATGCCGTCGGAGGGGCGGGCGCCGACGCTGGGGTGGCCGGGGGGGAGCCCCGCGCTGGGCAGCGGGGGGTGGCCGGGGGGGAGGGCCGTTCCGGGGGCGATGGGCGCGGGGCCCGGGCGAGCCTGGGGGGCGGCGCCAGCCTGGGGGGCGGCGCCAGCGCCCAGGACGCGCACGCCGCTCGAGAAGGTGAGCTGGGGGAAGGTGCGGTCGAGCGTGCGGCTGTGGAAGTTGGGCATTTCGTTGCCCGGCGGCACCTCGACCTCGTCGCCGACCGCGACGGTGGTCACCGGGACGGCCACCCAGGTGCTGGCCCCTCCGGCCTCCACGCGGAGGTAGGTGTACCCGCCCGAGTTCATGGTCTCCCGAACCGTTCCCCGTCGGGCGCCGGGAGCGGGCTCCGAGGGCGCAGGGGCCGAGGGCGCGGGGGCCGAGGGCGCGGGGGCCGAGGGAGCGGGAGCGCCCGCGAGGCGCACCGACCCGGCGAAGAGGATGGTGTCGAAGGTGCGGTTGAGCGTGCGGCTGTGGAAGGCCTGCATGACGTCGCCGCCCGCGACGATGACCTGGTCGCCGACGGCCACGGTCATGGCCGTGGTGGCGACCCACTTGTCCACCCCGCCGGAGTCCATACGCAGGTAGGTATACCCGGCGGCGTTCATGGTCTCGCGCACGGTGCCGCGGATCTCGCCATGCGAGCTCGGGGCGTTCGCCGGGGCCGTGGGGGTCGGGGTGCTGCCGGCCGGAGCGCCGCTGGGAATCCAGTCATGGAGCTGCGGCGCCTGGTTGGTGGCTCGGGGGGCGCTCGGGCTCTCGGCCGTCGCTCGCGGCGCAGGCTCGGACGACGACTGGCTGCAACCGAAGGACAGCAGGGCGATGCACAGGGCGTATCGGGTGGGGGACATAGGCGTGATCAGCTCCTTCGCGCGATCGGGCGTCGCCTCGGTGCGAGCGCCCGTCGGCGGACATAGGGGTTCTACGGGTTGGGGAGGAAGAGTTGGTGGCACGAGGCGCACGCTGCGGTGAAGGCTACGGGCTGCGAGGTGATCGCGGCGCGGCGGGTCACGTTGAAGCGATGGCCCGCGATCTCGCCGTGGCGGTGCTGCACCGGCCGGGCGCTCGACGGGTCGGTGTCGCGCAGCGCGGGGACGCCCGCCCCGAGCGTGGCGGTGCCGACCATGTGGCAGGTCGTGCAGACGAACTGTCCGACCGGGGCCGAGTCGTGGATCGGGGTCGTGGTCATCGCGACGTGAGGGCGCACCGTCGTGAAGGGGGTGGTCGAGTGGCAGGTGGTGCAGAGCGAGTTGTCGCTCGCGCTCTGCCGCAGGTCGTGCGGGAGGCGGTCGCTGCCGTGCGAGTCGTGGCACGACGAGCAGGTCATGAGCTGCGTGGTGTTGCGGTACATCGTCGAGCGGATGAAGTCCGTGAACTGCTGATGGTTGCCGCGCGAGTCGCCGGAGGGGTGGAGCCCGTCGGCGGCCGTCGCGTCGATGCGCGTCGTGTGCGCGCGGAGGTACTCGCCGCGGCGCATCCCCGGCCGGGGCATCCGCCCGGCGGCGTTGAGGGGAGCCTCGGTGCCGCCGCCGCCGACGCCCACCGGGCGAGAGTGGCAGGCGCCGCAGAGGGTCATCTCGCGCTCGGGCGTGAGCAGCCCCGGCGACACGATGCGGGAGCCGCGCGTGGCGGACTCCACGTGCTCCGAGCCCGGCCCGTGGCAGCTCTCGCAGCCGACGTTGATCTCCTCGCGCCGACCGTCGCCGTCGAGGTCGAACTCGCCGTTGGGGTCGCCCACCGCGCGCCCGCTCCAGCCCTCCGTGGCGCTGCCGCGCAGGGTGAAGCCCGGGGCGTGGCAGCCGAGGCAGCGGTTGTCGAAGGCGCTGTCGCCACCCGGTCGGCGGAGCGTCCCGGCGGCGATGTCGTACCAGCGCGACGCGCGGTCATCGCGCCAGGGCCGCGAGGCCGGGTCCGTCGCCGCCGCGTCGCCGTCGTGGTTGAACTGCATCGGCAGCACGAAGAGCGACCAGGTGCCGCTGGCGTTGCGCTGGCGCGCGACGAACTGCTGCCGACGCAGCGCTCCTCCGTAGGTCAGCGCGACGTCGTAGCGGGCGGGGGTCTCGGCCCTGCGCTGGTTGACGAAGGTGACCGAGTACTCGCCGGGCTGAGCCCGGGCGACGGTGGGGTCGTGCGCCAGCCGTAGCTCGAAGCTCACCACCGCGGGCGCCGCCGGTGCGCTGTCGCTCACCGAGCACTGGACCGCGCCCGCCGCCGCGGCGTCGCAGTTGAAGTAGTAGAGCGTGCGGCCGGCGTCGAAGGCGGCGAGGGCGGCGTCGAAGCTCGGCCACGCGGAGGTGTCCTGGAGGTTGGAGCGCGTGCCCGGCACCTGCAGCCCGTTGAAGTGGGCGCTGCGCTGCGCGCGGTGCCGACCGTGGCACTGGATGCACGCGGTCGAGCCGATGTACGTCGCGCCCGCGCTCGGAGCGCCGGAGACCGCGATGTCGAGGCGTTGACCGACGAGCGAGGCGCTGGCCAGGGCCCCGCGGCAGCGGGAGCCGCCCGGGAGGTGCGCGTCGTCCGCCGCGGCGGGGCGCCACACGACGAACCAGTTGCCCGACGCGACGGTGGTGAAGCGGTACTGGCCGTTCATCGCGACCCGCGCGTGGGGGTAGGTCGCGGCGCGCTGGTCGAGGAGGTCTTCGAGGGGCTCGTCGTTCAAGGCCGCGGCCGCCGCGGAGGGGGAGAGGGTGAGGTCGATGGGAGGGCGGGTCGCCAGGTCGGCCGCGGGGATGAGGTAGACGTCACCGCTCGTGACCGCGAGGCCGGTGCCGTCGGTGACGAGGCCGACGAGCCCCGCGGGCTCGAGCTCGATCGAGACCGCCGGCGCGTCGGGGGCTAGGCTCGCGTCCGACCCGGAGCCAGGAGGCCCGGGCGGCCCCTGCACGCCCGCCTCGCCGTTGGCGCCGTCAGCGCCCGTCGGACCGGGCGGGCCCGCCGGACCCACCGGGCCCTCGCACGCGGCGAGACCCGTCGCGACCAGGAGGGCGAACGGCAGCAGGCGCCCTGAGAAGACCGACCGAACTCGAGAGCGATAGACGAACGTCACGCCGCTGCCCCTTCAAGTGTCATTCCGTGGCGTCATGCCGCGGAGTAGTGCCTCGGTGAAGTCACCGCGAATGCAAGGAATGCGTCGCGGGCGCAGATCTCTCTCCGGTTGGGTGCCCGAGGCGACCACCAATTGGGCGCCCCCTTAGCATCGGGGGCTCGCGAGCGCGAGGCTTGCCTATTGCACAAAGAGTGGCTTTCCCAGTATTCCCGATGGTGCACACATGAAATTCCGATCATTGGTAGTGGGGGTTCTGGCGTCGGTGCTCGGCGCCTGTGGGAGCGAAGGTCCGGCTGGCCCTGCGGGCGCTGCGGGCGAAGCTGGGGTTCAGGGTCTGCCTGGCGAGCAGGGGCCACGCGGCCCTGCTGGCGACGCAGGCGCGCCGGGCGAACCCGGCCCTGCGGGCCCTGCCGGCCCTGCCGGTGATGCGGGCGCGATGGGCATCCCGGGCCGCGTGCCCGCCAACGGACTGACCCTCACCCTCCTCGACGTGACCGTCGCGAGCGATCGCACCGTCCGCGTCCACTTCAGCCTTCAGGACAGCCGTCGCCAGTTCCTGCCGCCGACGGAGACCGACAGCCTGGGCTTCTCGGCGAGCGAGGTCGCCCTCACCGCGGCCGGCCGGCCCGATCGCTACCGCGCCTTCACCACCTGTCCGGCTTCGGCTCCGCACGCCGACGTGCTCCAGCCCTGCATGGACAACGCGGTGCGCGGCACCACCGTCGCGACGACGCGCCTCACCGATCGGGGCGACGGCACCTGGGACTACCGCCTCGCCGCGCCGCTGCCGTCGAGCTACAGCCCCACGCGCACCCTCTCCATCGCGGCGCAGGCTCGCCGCCAGGGCATCTTCGCCAACGACCCGGCCTCCATCGCCAACACCGTGCTCGACGTCGTCCCCGGCGGCGGCACGCCGGTGCGCGTGATGCCGGTCTCGCAGGCCTCAGGATGCAACAACTGCCACGGACAGCTCGCCGCCCACGGCGGGTCGCGCAACGACGTCCGGCTCTGCGTCCGCTGCCACACCGAGGAGCTCACCGACCCGGACACGGGCACGAGCCTCGATTTCCGTACGCTGATCCACAAGATCCACCGCGGCGAGTCGCTGCCGAGCGTCGTCGCCGGCACGCCGTTCCGGGTGACCGGCTTCAACGGATCGGTCCACGACTACTCGCACGTGCGGTACCCGCAGGACCTCCGTAACTGCAACGCCTGCCACAACGAGACGGCGACCGACGCGCCCGACGCGGCGCGCTGGGCCACGCAGCCCACGACCACCATCTGCACCTCGTGCCACGACAACATCTTCCTGGGCACGGGCACTCCGCCGATGGGCACCGTCGCCCACCCCGGCGGCGTGACGTCCGCTGCCGAGTGCTCCACCTGCCACCGTGAGTCGGGCTTCATCGGAACCTACCCGACGGGCGTTCGTACGGCCCACCAGACCCTCGAGGCGCGGGCTGGCGCGCCCACCATCGCGGCCACCATCCAGAGCGTGACCAACACCACGCCGGGCAGCGCGCCCACGGTGAACTTCACCCTCACCGACCGCGCCGGGATGCCCATCACCAACGCGGTGAACCCGCCGCCGGCGACGACCACCCCGACCATGGCCCTCAACGGCGCCATCACCCGGCTGACGCTCAACCTCAACGGCAGCACCGTGCCGGACTACGGCCTCTTCCCGGTGCTCGGCGGCGCGGCGGTCGGCACGACCCCGACCGGCACCCTCGTCCACATGGGCGCCGGTCGCTACCAGTACACCTTCCCGCCCACGTCGGCGCTGCCCGCGACCGCGACGGGCACCTGGGCCGTAGGCATCGAGGCGCGTCGGGTCGAGTTCGTGGCCGCCAGCTCCCTGGCGCCCACCGCGAGGCTGCTCAACCACGGCGTGTTCAACCCCGTGAGCTACTTCTCGACGAGCTCGTCGCCGGTCGTGCCGCGCCGTCGCATCATCGAGTCCAGCCGCTGCAATGCCTGCCACGAGACGGTGAGCGCGCACGGCAACAACCGCCAGAACCCCGAGTACTGCGTGTTCTGCCACAACCCCGCGAGCGTCGACAACCGCCCGCTGACCGCCGGCGGACCGCAGAGCGTCGACTTCCAGGCGATGATCCACCGCATCCACATGGGCGCCAACCTCCCGACCGTCCGCGCCGGCGGGCGGGTCTTGTACTGGCGCTCGGCGACGAGCAGCGCGGACTTCAGCACCGTGCAGTTCCCGCGGCCGGTCAGCAACTGCGCCGCCTGCCACGCGACGGGCACCCAGGAGACCCCGCGCGCCGCCGCCTGCACCTCGTGCCATGACGACGCGAGCGCCGTCGCTCACGCGCAGATCAACACCACCGCGGCCGGCGTCGAGTCGTGCAACGCCTGCCACGGCACCGGGCGGCTGTACTCCGTCACCGCGATGCACCCGGCGAACTGATCCTCCGGCCTCCCTCTCCCCTCCTCCGCCTCCGAGCTCGCCTCCCCAGCGACGTCCTCCCCCTCCGGTGCTTGCTGCGCCACCCGCGCAGCAACTGCACCCGCACGTCGGCCGCACCCTTGGAAACAGGTTCTTGCGATGTCGGTATGTCGCGTGCAATGGGCAACCTTCGCGTGCGTACTCTCGGCCCTGCAATGATCCTGGTCTTCGTGTCCGCGTCGGCCGCGTCGGGCTGTCATCGCGCCGAGCCTCGGGCTCGCCGGACCCCGCCGCCCTCCGCCACGGTGACCATCGTCCCCCGCACTCCGTCGATCGCGACGTACTCGTGCATGCAGCGGTGCCACACGCGCCTCCCGGCCAACCCGGCGCAGCGCGAGCTGGTGGAGTTCCACACCGACAAGCGCCTCGCGCACGGCACCACGCTGACCTGGTGCACGTTCTGCCATCAGGACGACAACCTCGACCGGCTGCGGCTCATCGACGGCAGCCTGGTCTCCTTCGACGACGGCCACCGCGTCTGCTCCCAGTGTCACGCCGAGCGCTATCGCGACTGGACCCGCGGGATCCACGGCGTGACCACCGGCTCGTGGCGCGACGTCGCCCAGCGCCGGAGCTGCACCGCCTGCCACAACCCGCACGACCCCCATCGCACGCAGTTCAATGCCCTGCCGCCGCCCTCGCGCGAGCGTGGCCGGGAGCAGGAGGAACACCATGAGTGAAGATCACCAGAACGACGACGAGCGCGAGGCGGTCGTCGAGGGCGTTGGCAAGGCCCAGGCGAGCCGTCGACGCTTCCTGCAGGTGCTCGGCGCGGCCACGGCCACCGCCGCGACGTCGCAGGCTGATGCCGCGCCGTGGGAGGAGTACTTCCAGCAGCACTACAAGCGCCTCACCGACGAGGACAAGCGAGCGATCTTCGCGAGGCTCGAGGCGGAGGTGCAGGACAAGTACGGCGTGACCGTGCGCATCAACGACCCGAAGCCCATCGACGGCGTCGAGTTCGCGTACGCGCTCAACCTCCAGGCGTGCGTCGGATGCCGCCGCTGCGAGTACGCCTGCGCCCAGGAGAACAACACCTCGCGCAGCCCGGAGATGCACTACATCCGCGTGCTCCAGATGGACAAGGGCTCGCTCGACGTCGAGCGCTCGAACACCACCTACGAGGGCGCCGTGCCGACGCCGGAGCACTACTACCAGCCGGTGCAGTGCCACCAGTGCCGCGACGCGCCCTGCGTGCGCGCGTGCCCCGTCAACGCGACCTGGGCCGAGCCCGACGGCATCGTGGTGGTCGACTACAACTGGTGCATCGGCTGCCGCTACTGCGAGGCCGCGTGCCCGTACTTCGCGCGGCGCTTCAACTACGAAGAGCCCACGGTGCGGCCGTCGGAGATCAACCCCGACCAGGGGTATCTCAGCAACCGGCTGCGCCCGCGCGGGGTCATGGAGAAGTGCACCTACTGCCTGCACCGCACGAGGAAGGGGCTCATGCCCGCGTGCCTCGAGGCGTGCCCCACCGGCTCGCGCAAGTTCGGCAACCTGCTCGATCCCAACAGCGAGGTTCGGCAGGTGATCGAGACCAAGCGGGTCTACATCCTCCATGAGGACGCAGGCACCAACCCGCGCTTCTACTACTACTTCGGGTGAGGGCGTCGATGCGGGACTTCATCGCCTTCGTGAGGTCATCCCTCGGCGCCGTGGTGCACGGCAGCAGCGCGTACTACCGCTGGCTCGCCTTCCTCGGCGTGTGGATGCTGCTCGGCTGCGCGGCAGCGACGTACCAGTTCGCCAACGGGCTCGGCGTGAGCAACCTCACGGACCAGGTGCCGTGGGGGGTGTACATCGCGAACTTCTCCTTCCTGGTAGGGCTCGCCGCGGCCTCGGTGCTGGTGGTCATTCCGGCCTACGTCTACCGGGACGCCGCGCTCTACGATGTCAGCATCCTCGGCGAGCTGCTGGCCGTCGCCGCGATGGTGATGTCCCTCCTCTTCATCGTCGTCGACCTCGGTCACCCGGAGCTGTTCTGGCACCTGCTGCCCATGCTCGGGATCCTGAACTTCCCGCAGTCGATGCTGGCCTGGGACGTGGTGGTCATCAACGGCTACCTCTTCATCAACGCCTACGTCGTCTCGTACCTGCTCTATTCCAAGTACTGCGGCCGGGTCCCCAACAAGCGCTGGTACTTCCCCGTGCTGCTGCTCGGCGTCGTCTGGGCCGTCGGCATCCACACCATCCCGGCCTTCCTCTACGCCAGCCTCGGCGGCCGGCCCTTCTGGCACTCCGCCGTGCTCGCGCCCCGCTTCCTGGCTTCGGCGTTCACGTCCGGGCCCGCGCTGCTCATCATCGCCCTCACCGTGGTGCGCGATCACATGAGCTTCCCCGTCCGTGAGGAGGCCCTGCACCGGCTGCGGCAGATCGTCGGCGTCGCGGCGGTGTTCAACCTCTTCCTCACCGTGTCGGAGATCTTCGTGGAGATCTACCCCGGCACCTCGCACTCCGCGTCGATGCGCTACCTGCTCGTCGGGCTCCACGGGCACAACCTCCTGGTACCGTACATCTGGTCGGGCATCGCGCTCTCCGTCTTCGCCGCGGTGGTCTTCCTCGCCCGCCCGCTGTACTCGCGCCCGAAGGTGCTCCTCGCGGCCTGCGCCTGCGCCGTCATCGGCGTCTGGATCGAGAAGGGCATGGGCCTCGTGATCCCTGGATTCATCCCGACCTCGCTCGGCGAGATCGTCGAGTACTCGCCGTCCTTCATCGAGTTCTGCGTCTCCGCAGGCATCTGGGCGATCGGCGCCTTCCTCTACACGCTGATGCTCAAGGTCGCCGTGCCCATCGAGCTCGGCACCCTGCGCCTCCCCGGGGCGCCCAACGAGCGCATCGGCCTCGACCCGATTCGAGGCGCAGCGTGAGCCCCCGCGCCGTCCTCCTCGCCGCCGTCGCCTGCGCGTCGCTCGCGGCCTGTCACCGCGCGCCGCCGCGCCGTCCCCCGGCGATGCGATCGCAGTCCATGGACCTCTCCGCGGTGCCTCCGACCCCCGTCGCGGGCTCCCTCCGGGGACAGGCCTTCCGCACCGTCGAGGCCTGGTACCGCGTCGTCCGTATGCCGGGCCGGGAGCGCGTCGACCTCATCTTCTCCGAAGGCCGCGCCGGCCGGCTGTGCGCCGAGTCCACCCCGGAGCTCGCGCGCCACGTCTGGGTGCGCTTCCCGGGCGTCACGCAGCTCGCGCTCGGGACGCAGCGCATCGACCCCCCCGCGCAGACCCCCTTCTCGGTGCACTACGAGTGGGCCGAGCACGACAAGTGGTCCGGTCACGGCGGAGGCTCCGCGGCCATCGCCGTCGAGGCGCTCCCGCCGGGGACCATCGTCGGCCGGGCGAAGATCTGCTTCGGTGACGCCACCCAGAGCTGCGTCGCGGGAGCGTTTCGCGCGCAGGAGTGCCGCAACGAGCTCGACATCGACGGCCCGCGCTCGGGCATCCGCCAGCGGGAAGGAGCACCGGCGCCGTGATGGCTCGGGGAGCGCGCGCGCTTGCGTGGGCAAGGATCGTCGCCGGCACCGCCGCCCTCTGCGCGGCCTGCGCCGAGGTGCGCCCGGTCGCCTCCGTCGCGCCCACCTTCGAGCGCGACGTGCGCCCGACGCTCGAGGCCCGCTGCGGGCAGTGCCACGGCGCGCGTCGCCCCGCCGCGGGGTGGAGCGCCAGCCGCTTCACGGACGTCATCGCGTGCGTCCCGGCCTCGACCGACGGAGGTGTCCCCGATGCGGGCGCGTGGCCGTCGCGCCTCGCCGCCGCCCTCGCACGCCCCGATCACCAGGGCCTCCTCGACGACGCGCAGCGGGCCCTCATCGCCCGCTGGATCGCCGCTGGAGCGCCCGCCGCCCGAGGCGCGATGCACCCGCCGGGCTTCTCCGATCCCCGCTCGGCGGACTTCCACGCACGCTCGCTGCGCAGCCAGCGCTGGGCGCCGATGCTCGACGCCACGCGCGCCGAGGCCTGCGGCCGCTGTCACGAGGGCTCCCCGGCGCGCCCCGCCGGGGTGACGGGCGCGGCCGGCGATGCGCCGTCGTGCACGAGCTGTCACGAGCAGCCCGGCGGCCCGCTCTCCTGCGGCACCTGTCACGGCGACGGTGAGCGCGCCACGCCGCCGCGCGACCCGTGCCTCTTCCCCGGCACCTCCCCCTCCGCAGGCGCCCACGAGGCCCACCTCCGGGCGAGCCCGCTGCACGCGAGCCCCTTCACCTGCGAGACCTGCCACCCGTCCCGCACGGCCGACTTCACCGGAGCCCACGGCGACGGCGTCGTGGACCTCGCCTTCGACGCCGAGCGCGCAGGCGACGGCGGCACCTACGACCCCGCCACGCGCACCTGCACCGTCGGCTGTCACCGCCAGGGCGGCGCCCGCCCCACCCCGGCCTGGAACGAGCTCGGCCCGATGCGCTGCAACGACTGCCACTCGTCGCCACCGGCGAACCACCCCCGCGGCGAGTGCGTCGCCTGCCACGCCGAGCCCGACGCCACCGGGTCTTCGCTGCGACCGGGCCCGCTCCACCTCAACGCCCGCGTCGACCTCGGCAACGGCAACGGCACCTGCACCGCCTGCCACGGCCGCACCGGCGACATGGACCCCTGGCCCGACACCGGGAGCCACGCCGCGCACCGCGCTCCCTCCGGGGGAGCCCCGGTGGCCTGCGCCACCTGCCACACGGTGCCGACGCGCACGGAGGACCCTTCGCACTTCGAGGCGGCGCCTCGGGCCGCGGTGCGCCTCACCGGGGCCGCAGGCGCGAGGGGAGCCCGACCGATGTACGACACGACGACGCGCTCGTGCGCGGAGGTGGCCTGCCACGGGGCGGGGCTCGCGGGCACCCGGGCGGATGTTCCGACGTGGGGAGATCCCTCCGGCGTGGCGAGGCGCTGCGGCCAGTGTCACGGCGTACCGCCCGCGCCGCCGCACACCACGAGAACCGACTGCGCCTCGCTGATCTGTCACGGCGGCGAGGTCGCCCTCAGCCCGTCGGGCCCGGTGATCACCGCGGCCGGCCGGGCGCTGCACCAGAACGGCGTCATCGACTACGCGGGGGCCGGACCATGAGCCCTCGCGCCCGACGCTTCGCGCGCTCCCTCGCGCTGTCCCTCGGCCTGGCGACGACGCTCGCCCAGGCCCAGACCGCGGGGCAGGAAGACGCCCCCGCGACGATGAGGGTGCGCTTCGACGTGATCTTCCGCGGGGTGCCACGGTACGTGCTCACCGCGCAGGCCAACCCCGTGAGCGCCGACGACCGCTACTGGCGCACCATTGCGCTCGCGCCGCTGCAGGAGCGCGTCAACCTCGACGCGAGCAACCTCCTCCGCGGCCGCGTGGACGTGCACCTCTCCGCCTGGAACGCCATCGACCTCACGGCCCCAGGGGCCGTCGACGGTCGCGTCGTGGGCGACATCGCCGTGGGCTGGGCCCGCTACCACCGCGGCCCGTGGAGCGTCTGGGCGGGGCGGCGCTTCGTCGCCTGGGGAGCGCCCGGCGGGCTGCACGTCGACGGCGTCGGGGCCGAGGTCCGTCTGGCCGAGGCGCTGATGGTCGAGGCCATCGCGGGTCGACCCGTGACCCCCGTGTACGGCGGCCTGCTGGGCGGGCGCCCAGGCTTCGATGGCGCCACCGGCGCGGGCGGCCTGCGCATCGGGTGGTCCCACCCGGGCGCCCTGTCGGCCTCGGTGTCCTACCTCGAGCAGTGGGCCGCGGGCATCCCCGCGAGGCGCGTGGCCGAGGCGAGCTTCGTGGCCAACCCGCTGCGCTGGCTCGACCTGCGCGGCACCGTGTCGTGGGACCTCCTCGGGCTCGGGCTGATGCAGGCCGACCTCGACGCGTCGGCCTGGCTGGGCCGCACCGTGGAGCTCGACGTCGGCTACGGGCACCTCGACCCGGCGCTGCTCATCCCCCGCTGGTCGATCCTGAGCGTGTTCGTCACGCGCACCTTCGACGAGGCGAGGGCGCGCCTCTCGTGGCGCATCGTCCCTGCGCTCCAGGTCGGCGCCGAGGGCGCGGCGATCCACTACGACGTCGCGGGCGTCGAGGCCTCCAAGGCAGGGCCCGCCTGGGGCGGCCGCGCGGAGGTGTTCGCCCGGCTGAGCAGCCGCGACCGCCGGGAGAGCCTGGTCGCCATCGCGAGCCGCCGCGACGACGGCGTGCAGCGCATGACCCTGATGCGCCTCGCGGGATCGTTCCCCCTGGTGCGCGAGGTCTTCGGCGCCATCGAAGGGGCGGTCGCGCTCGACAACGATGATTTCTCCGCGCCGCGCACGTCGTGGTACGGGCGCGTCTCCATGGAGGGCCCCATCGCTGTCGGCTGGCGCCTCGGAGGATCGGTCGACGCCGTGCGCTCTCCCATCGCCACCAGCGAGCTGCGCGGGATGCTCCACCTCACCGCCCGCTACGACCGTCAGACGGGAGCCTCGCGATGAGGTCGCTCCTCCTCGCCGCGCTCTCCTGCGCCCTGCTCGCCTCGTGCAACCGCCCGACCTCCGTCGCGCGCGACCACATCCGCTTCGCGCACGCGCCGCACCTCGCGGCGGGGCTCTCGTGCACCTCCTGCCACGTCAACCCCACGGCCTCGGGCGACGTCGCGCTCCCCACGGAGCAGCGGTGCCGCTCGTGCCACACCCGCCCCGCGCAGCAGCGCTGCGGGTTCTGCCACACCGCCCCGGAGGCGCCCCGGCGCTACGCCCGCGTCGACCGCGAGCTGCGCTTCTCCCACGCGCTCCACGGACCTCGCGTCGACGGCAACTGCATGACCTGCCACGGCGTCGACGCGGAGACCCGCACGGTGCGCTCCTTCGAGCCGCGCGTCCCCAACATGGACGGCTGCGCCACGCGCTGTCACGGCGGCGACATGCGCGCCCTCAACTGCAGCCGCTGCCACTCCTCGCTGCGCCGGTACTCCATCGAGGAGGTCTCGACGGTGCGCCACGGGCCGGGCTTCGCGCGCCACCACGGGGCCGAGGCCCGGAGCATGGGGGCGACCTGCACCCAGTGCCACGAGCCCACCTTCTGCGCGCGCTGCCACGTCGCCCTGCCGGGCCTCCCCCTCGCGGACCTCGAGCCCATGGCCGTCACCCGGGACTTCGTCCACCGCGGCGACTTCTTCGCCCGCCACCCCGAGGAGTCGCGCTTCAACACCAACACCTGCACCCGCTGCCACGGGGTGAACTTCTGCGACGGCTGCCACCGCGCCTCGGGCATCGGCGGAGGCGTCGGCCCCGCGAGCACGCACCCGCCCGGCTGGCTCAGCCCCTCGTCGCCCAACAACCACGCCCGCGAGGCGCGCCGCAACCTGCTCTCGTGCGCCTCGTGCCACGAGTCCGACGCCACGCAGGTGTGCACCCCGTGCCACCGCGTGGGAGGCGTCGCGCCCAACCCCCACCCGCCAGGCTTCCGCGCGGGCATCGAGCCGCGTCAGCACTCCGTCTGCACCGTCTGCCATGGGGTTTCGCCGTGAGCCCACCGCTGGAGATCGCCCGATGACCGATGACGCCAGGACCGTTCCTGCCCCCGACGCGACGCCCATGGCGCGGCGCACGCTGCTCGACCTCGCCGTGGGCGCGACGGCCAGCGGCGTCGGGCTGCTCGCGCTGCTCCCGGCGGTGCGCTTCGCCACGCCCCCCGCCCAGCCCACCCCCGGGGCCCGCGGCTCGGTCGTCGGGCGTCGCGAGGAGTTCGGCGAGAACTCCGCGAGGGTCGTGAACCTCGACGGCGAGCCGGTGCTGGTCCTCGCGCTCCCCGGCGGAGACTTCCGCGCCTTCGTGGCGCGCTGCACGCACCTGGGCTGCGTCGTCTCCTACAACCCCGCGCGAGAGCAGATCGAGTGCCCCTGCCACGGCGGCCGCTTCGGCTGCGACGGCCGGGTGCTCGCCGGGCCGCCGCCCTCATCCCTGAGAGAACTCCCCGTCGTGGTGCGCCGCGACGAGGTCATGGTCGTGCGAGGCTGATGATGGAACCCTCCGACGAAGCTGCCGATCCGACGCCGATTCGCGCGCTGCTGCGGCGGCTCGCGGGCGTGCACGTCTCTCGCGGCGACGGCCTGACCTTCGTGCTGCTGGCCGCCGTGGCCATGCTGCTGATGGCCGTCGAGGCGCTCACCGGCGTGCTGCTGGCGCTCTACTACCGCCCCACCACCGCCGACGCGAACGACTCGGTGCGCTTCGTCGTCACCGAGGTCGAGTACGGCGGCCTCGTGCGCTCGCTGCACTACTGGGGCGCGCAGTCGCTGATCGCGGTGCTCGGCGCCACCGTCGCCTGGGCCGCCCTCCGCCGCGCCTACCGCGCCCCCCACGCGCTCGCCTGGATCAGCGGGGTCGCCCTCGCGGTGCTCGCCGTGGCGGAGGCCTTCACCGGCTCGCTGCTCCCGTGGAGCCATCGCAGCGTCGTCGACGCGCAGCTCTCGTCCTCGCTCGCCGCGCAGCTCCCGCTCGTCGGGCCGCTCCTCCGGGGTCTCATGCTGGGCGGCTCGCAGCCCAACGACCTCTCGCTGGTGCGCATCCTCGGCCTCCACGCGGGCGTGCTGCCGATGGTGGCCTCGATCTGCATCGGCGCGCTCTGCCTCCACGCCGCCGGGTGCGCGCCCCGCCATCCCTCCGCGGGGAGCCTCTCCCTCTCTCCCCACGCGGCCCTCCGCGCGGCGGCGCTCGCCGCGGTGGTCGCGATCGCGCTCCTCGCCCTGTCGTCGCTGCTCCCTCCGCACCTGGGAGTCTCCGCGGAGGTGGCCAGGGCCAGCGCCGCGGGGCTGCGGCCGTCGTGGTACCTGGCCTTCGTCCACCAGATGCTGAGCGCGGCGCCGCCGAAGATGATCGGCCTGCCCAGCGCCAGGGTGCTGGTGACCGCGGTGGCGCTCGGCGTCGCGACGCTGGCGCTGTTTCCCCTGTTCGACCGGAGGGCCTCGCGGGCGGGGCAGGTCGCGGTGCTCGTCACGCTGGCTGCCATCGTGGGAGGGACCATCCGTGCGCTTCTCCATTGAGATAGGGCGCCTCCGCGCCGTGCTGGTCGCGCTGGTCGCCGCGCTCTCCCTCGCCGGGTCGAGCGCCTCCGCCCAGGAGACCTGCGTGAGCTGCCACGCCACGCAGCAGGACCTGCGTCTCCGCGACCCCGTCGAGCGGCTCCGGGGGAGCGTCCACGACCTCGCCATGGGCTGCTCCGGGTGCCACGGCGGCCGAGGCAACGAGCCCACCGTGCAGGCCCACGACGTCAGCGTCGGCTTCGTCGCGAGGCCCGATCCCGCCACGGTGGCCGACCGCTGCGGCACCTGCCACGCGGACGCCCGCTTCATCCGGCGCCACCGCGACGACCTGCCCACCGATCAGCTCGCGCTCTTCCACGCCGACTCGCACGGCCGCGCCCTCGCGCAGGGCAACCTCGCGGCCCCGTCGTGCCTCGGCTGTCACGGCAGCCACGACGTGCGCGCCCCCAACGATCCCGCGTCGCGCATCGCTCGCCGGCGCCAGCACGAGACCTGCGGAGGCTGCCACTCGGACCCGGCGCGCATGGCCGGGACGCGGCTCCCCACCAACCAGGCGGCGCTCTGGTCGGAGAGCGTCCACGGGCGCGCGGTGCTCGCTCACGGCAGCAGCTCGGCGCCGACCTGCGCGGGCTGCCACGGCGCGCACGGCGAGTACCGCGAGGCGGGCGGGCCGGAGGGTCGCTGCCGGCACTGCCACGAGGCCGAGGCCGAGGCCTTCGACCGCAGCCCGCACGCGTCGGCGTACCGACGGCTGGGCTTCTCGGGCTGCGTCGCCTGCCACGGGAGCCACGACGTGCGAGAGGCCGACGGCGCGCTGGGGACGGCCGGAGGCATGGGCGTCTGCCGGCGCTGCCACGGCGAGGGCCGGGACTCCGACGGGGTCGCCCGGCGCATCGCGGCGGAGGCCGAGCGGGCGCGGCGAGACCTGGGCCAGGCGAGGGCGGCGGTGCGGGCGTTGGAGGCCGCCGGGCTGCGGGTGCCGGCGGTGAAGACCCTGGTGGACGAGGCCGCGCAGGCCGACGTACGGCTGCGGGTGGCGATGCACGCGCTCGACGAGGGGGTGGCCCGAGAGGCGGCGGCGGCGGTGAGTCGCCCGGCGCAGCGGGCCCGGGAGCTCGCCCGGCACGCCCGGGAGCGCGACGCCAACGGTCGGCGGGCGTGGCTGGTGGCGCTGCCTCCGCTGGCGATCCTCGCGGCGCTGCTGCTGCTCAAGATTCGTCAGATCGACCGCAAGCGGGGCTGAGAGGATCGACGCGTGGGCACCGGAACGAAGAACAGCGAGCGCCGATGGACGGCCTGGAAGGTCCTGGCGGCGGGGCTCGTCCTGGGATTCCTGGCGGCGCTCTCGACGGTGCTGGTGACCGAGCGCGAGGTGCGCACCTCGCGGGACTACTGCGCGAGCTGCCACCGCGACGCGGCCGCCCACTCCCGCGGTCACTCGACCATCGCCTGCCAGGCCTGCCACCGCTCCAACCTCGCAGAGCGCCTCAGCCTCGCCCGGGTGACCCGCTCGAACCCTCCGAAGCACCACTCCGCCGCCGCGGCGCAGTCCTGCGCCGGCTGCCACTCCGCCTCGACCACGCCGGCCGGGGCCTTCACCACCACGCCCGGCCACGTCGCCCACGCCCGCGGCGCGCAGGCGGTCTCGTGCGTGCGCTGCCACGGCGCGTCGCTCCACGACCGCCCCCGCCGTGAGGAGTCCTGCGGCAGCTGCCACGCCGCCGTGCCGATGCGCTCCGAGCCGCGCGACGAGGCCTCGTGCGTGCGCTGCCACGAGTTCTCCGCCGACCCCGCCTCCTCCGAGGCCGCCATCCGGCTGGGCGTGCGCGGCGGCGCCCCGAGGGTCGACGCGTCTCGCGTCCACGGCGGGGTCGACTGCCGCCAGTGCCACAACCCCCACCGCGCGGCCGACGACCCCGCGGCCCCCGCCGCGGTGAACTGCACCACCTGCCACCGTGGCGAGATCGCCACGCAGGTCGCCGCGGGCCCGGAGGGTCACCGCACCTGCCTAGGCTGCCACGCCGTGCACGCCGACCGCCGCGCGGGCGTCCCGCAGTGCGACCGCTGCCACCTCGCTCCCGAGCGGGCGAGCGCCCCAGGGGCCACCGCCCTCCGCACCTGGCTCACCCGCCCCGACGCCCGCCCCCCCGCGGTGCCCGACGCCGCGGCCCAGGCCGCTGCGGCGACCCCGGCCAACCCGACGTTCACGCACGGCGGCCGCTGCGCGAGCTGCCACCGCCCGCACACCTGGGTCGCGCAGCCGACCGACTGTCGCGGCTGCCACGCCCCCCAGGCCTCGACGCTCGCCCTCGAGACCCCGCACGGCCGCGCGGGCTGCGTCGGCTGCCACGACCCGCACGGACCTCGACCCGACAGCACCTCCTGCGCGACCTGCCACTCCCGCGAGTCGCGCCTCGTCCACGGCGCGCCGCCGGAGCCGCACCGCGCCTGCCTCTCCTGCCACCAGCCCCACGACCCCGCGAGGCCCAGCGCCGCCGCGGCCTGCGCGAGCTGCCACGAGACCCAGCGCGACCGCGTCGCCAACGGCCCCGCGGCGCACGTCGACTGCGCCTCCTGCCACGCGCCCCACGGCCCGCCGCGCGCCTCCACGCCCGGCACCTGCGCGACCTGCCACGCTCCGGTGACCGCCTGGTTCGCCGCCAACGCGCAGCCCGCCCAGCACCGCTGCGAGGGCTGCCACGCGGACCACGACTTCTCTCCCCTGAGCGCCCGCGCCTCGTGCCAGCGCTGCCACCAGGAGCTCGCCTCGCACCGAGGTTCTCACCGCGGGGAGTGCGTGACGTGCCACTCGCCGCACGCGCCGGTTCCGCAGCGGCCGCTCGCCGACTGCCGGAGCTGCCACACCGCGACGCGCGTCGGCGGCCCTCCCGCGATGCAGGCCGGCCACCAGCGCTGCGACGGCTGCCACCGCCCCCACGAGGCCAGCGCCCGGGCGGCCTCGCAGTGCGCGACCTGCCACCGCTCCCAGGCGCAGACCGCGCCCTCGTGGCCCGCCGGGAGCCCCCACGCGGGGGCCTGCGTGCAGTGCCACTCGCCGCACCGCACCGAGGCGGCCTTCCCGGCCTGCGGGAGCTGCCACGCGGCGCAGGCGACCACGGCGCACACCGGTCAACACGAGCGCTGCGTGATGTGCCACGCGCCCCACCGCGAGCGCCCGGCCGGCGGCGGCGCCGCGTGGTGGACCCGCTGCGCCGACTGCCACCGCACCGAGGCCGCGGCCGCGGCGGCGCCGACCACGTCGAGCACGCACCGCAACTGCGCCAGCTGCCACCAGCGGCCGCAGCTCAGGCCCCCGACCTGCCTCTCCTGCCACAGCGCGATCCCGACGCAGCTGATGCACGCCGTGCCGCAGCACGCGAGGTGCACCGCGTGCCACGAGAGCCACGGCAACGCCCCCCCGACGAGGCCGCGCTGCCTCGCGTGTCACACCGACCGCGCGCAGCACTTCCCCGACGCGCTGACCTGCCAGACCTGCCACCCCTTCGCGACCGGAGCGCATCGGCCATGAAGTACGACGCCTCCACCCGCACGCTGCAATTCACGAGCGATCAGGAGGTCGACCGCTTTCACGCGGAGGTCACGGCGCTGCTGCGGGAGGCGGTGAGCGCGGCCTCGCACCTCGGCGACGCCAAGGCGGGCAAGCTCGCCGCGCAGGCGGTGTTCAGGGACTTCGCCAGCGTGATGCGGGCGCTCAACGTGCTGCGCCGCCACCTCGACCGCTCCGCGGGGGAGAACGATCCTCCCCCTCCGACGGAGGAGGGCCCCGTGGGCGACGGCTCCGAGGGCTAGCGCCGCCCCTGGAGCACCACGCTCGACGAGGTCGCGCCGCTCACCCGGTAGGTCTTTCCCCCCTCGGCCATGGTGGTGCCGTCGCGGAAGCTCCACACCCGCACCCGAGCGTCCATCGTGCGGAAGTTCGCCTGCGCGATGAGCGCCTGCGGGACCCTCACCCGCCCCGCCGTCCTCGCCACGCACACGATGGTCGGCGTGCTCGCCGGGTTCGTCGCCCCTTCGGGCTCGATGCGCACCAGGGCGCTCGTCGCGTCGGCGCTGCTCCACTGCACGTCGAGGTCTCCCGAGGCGGGCCAGGTCGCCACCGCCAGCGTCGAGGGCGCCGTGATGGTCACCCCCGTCGGCAGCAGCGCCGTGCCCGCGAGGTCGGTCACCACGTCGCCCATCACCCCCTCGTCGAGGCTGCCCACCAGCGCGCTGCGGTCGCTGCTCAGCGTCCCGCAGCCGGTGAGCACGGTCTCGTAGCGCACCGTCGCGCCCGCCGAGGGGCACAGCCCGACGGTCTGCGAGAGCGAGCCCGCGGCGACGGTGATCGCCCCCGCGCACACCCAGCGCATCCGCTGGAAGTCGACCTCCGGGGCGCTCGCGTAGAAGCGGCAGTCGGCCTCCGCGTCGAAGCCGGCGGGCACCACCGCCGAGGCCGACGGGGCGTCGAAGAGCACCGTGGAGAGCCCGCAGCGCGTCACGTCGCGGGTCGTCCCGGTGCGGTCCTCACGAAACACCACGATGGAGCGCACCGCGTCGCCCGCCGCCACCCGCTCGGGGATCGGCGGCCGCTGCGTCAGCGCATACCCGCTGCCCACCCCCGACGGCGTCGCGTCGTCGCCCCCGCAGCCCAGGACCATCACCGCCGCCGCCGCCGCCCCACGCACGCTCCGCATCACGCCTGCTCCTCGTCGTCGTCTGCCGCGCCCGGCCGCCGGATGCCGAGCGACCGCATCTTCTTGTAGAAATGGCTGCGCTCCAGCCCGAGGTCACGCGCCGCGTGCGTGGCGTTGCCCTTGTGGTGCTCCAGCGAGCGCAGGATCAGGTCGCGCTCGGCCGAGTCGAGCATGTCCTTCAAGGGCGTGCCGGGGGTGTACACGCCGTCGCGGCCGCCCGCCCCTCCCGTCGCCCCGTCGATGCTGCCGGGAGGGAGCGCCTCGCGCAGGTCGTCCTCGTCGATGACCTCGCGCTCGGTGACGATCACCAGCCGGTCGACGAGGTTCTTCAGCTCGCGCACGTTGCCCGGGAAGCGGTAGCGCAGCAGGAGGTTCATCGCCCCCTGGGTGAGCCGCTTCAGCGCGCGGTCGTTGGCCTCGCACGACGCCGGGAGGAAGTGCTCCACCAGCGCGGGGATGTCCTCCTTGCGCTCCCTCAGCGCCGGCACCCTGATGGGAACCACGTTGAGCCGGTCATAGAGGTCCGCCCGGAAGCGCCCCGCGGCGGCGTCGGCCACAAGGTCGCGGTTGGTGGCGGCCACCACGCGCACGTCGACCTTGAGGGTCTGCGCCCCGCCCACGCGCTCGACCTCGCCCTCCTGCAGCACCCTCAGCAGCTTGGCCTGCATGGCCGCGGGCATGTCCCCCACCTCGTCGAGGAAGAGCGTCGAGCCGCTCGCCCGCTCGAAGCGACCCTTGCGCATCTTCACGGCGCCGGTGAACGCCCCCGCCTCGTGGCCGAAGAGCTCGCTCTCGATCAGCTCCTGCGGAACCGCCGCGCAGTTGAGCTTCTCCATCTCCTGCCTCGCCCGCCGTGAGCCCTCGTGGATGGCCCTCGCCACCAGCTCCTTGCCGGTGCCCCGCTCGCCGGTGATGAGCACCGGGGCCACCGCCGACGCCGCCCTCGCCACCACCCGCCGCAGCTCCCGCATCGCGGGACCTTCCCCCAGCAGCGCGCTCGTCGACCCGAGGGCCTTCTCCAGCGCCAGCACCCGGCCCTTGAGCGCGGTGACCTCCAGCGCGTGCTCCAGCGTCAGCAGGAGCTTCTCCGTCGACAGCGGCTTCTCGAGGAAGTCCCTCGCCCCGAGCCTCGTGGCCTGCACCGCGGTCTCGATGGTGCCGTGGCCGCTCATCATCACCACCGGCGTCTCGAGCCCCTGGGAGCGCGCCCGCTGCAGCACCTCCAGGCCCCCGATCTTCGGGAGCTGCACGTCCAGCAGCACCACGTCGTAGCTGCGGGTGCCGAGGCGCTCCAGCGCCGCCGCGCCGTCCTCCGCGGTCTCCACCTCGTAGCCCTCCGCCCGCAGCGCAGTCCTCACGGTGCGCAGGATGTTGGGCTCATCGTCGACCACCAGCACCGTCGCTCGCGCCATGGATCCGGCACGATACACCGTCCCCCCCGGCGTGATAGCTTCGCCGCCCGTGGACGACGCCTCGCACGCCGACCCATCGCCCCCCGACGCGCCGCCCGAGGCGACGCCCGAGGTGACGCCCGAGGCCTCCGCCGCGGTCACCGTCGCGCCGACGGAGGTGATCCTCGAGCTGCCCGCCACGCCCGGCGAGCTGCGCCCCTCGCTCATCGACCGCCCGGTGGAGCCGGTCCCCGGCGTGGAGCCCGACGGCCTCGACGCCCTCGACGCGCCGCTGGTCTCGCCCGCCCCGAGCTCCCTCGACACCCTCCGCGAGGAGGCGCTGCGCCACCTCCGGCAGGAGGGCTCCTGGCGCTTCGCGCTGCGCGCCCTCGGGGTCGTGCTCGGTGTGCTCCTGGCCCTGCGGCTGGCCTTCGACGACGCCCTCCCTCGGCTGCTGATGGTGGCCGCGGGCGGCGCGCTGGGCCTCGCGCTCGCGGTGCTGCTGCTGCATCACCTCAACGAGACCCGCCGGCAGGAGAACCTCCTCGCCGCCCTCACGCAGCTCACCAACGTCGCGAGGGAGCAGCCCTCGCAGGTGCCCTTCCTCGCGCCGCACCTGGAGGCCCTGCTCACCTCGCTGCGCGCCAACGCGCCGGTGTGGCCCTCGTCACGCCCGCCCGACGCGCTCTCCCGGGTGCTCACCCGCGCCTTCGCGGAGACCGCCCCGCCGCCCGAGCCGTAGCGCCACCCGCCCGATGCCCACTGCCAGGCCGCCCCGGGAAGAATCCCCTCCCGCCGTCGTTGCTCCTCCGCCGATGCGTCGATGGCTGCGTTCGTGGCGATGGATCCTCTGCGCCCTGCTCTCCGGCGGCGCCACGCTGGCGGCCGAGGTGATGGGCGCCCGGCTGCTGCGCTCGATGCTGGGCAGCACCTCGCTGGCGCAGACCGCGGCCGTGTCGGGCGTGCTGCTGGGCCTCGGCCTGGGCGCCTCGATCGCCGGTCGCGAGCTCACCCGCGGCGCCATCACCCCCCGTCGGCTGCTGGTGATCTCCCACCTGGTGCTGGCGGCCTTCGCGGCCCTGGCGCCCACGCTGGCGCACTCGCTGGCCGCCCCCATCGCGCGGCTGCTGGTGGGCTCCGACATGGTCTCCCCGCTGCTGGGCAACACGCTGCGGGCGCTGGTGGGCCTCGGGTCGACGGTGCTCCCGGGCGCCCTCTCGGGCAGCGCCTTCCCCGCGCTGGTGATGGCCGGCGGGTGGCGAGGCGGCGAAGGGACCGCCCGGGTCGGCGCCGCCAACTCCCTGGGCGCTGCGGGGGCGGCCTCGCTCGCGACCTTCGTGCTGGCCCCCAGCCTCGGCGTCTCCTGGACCGTGCGCCTCGCAGGCCTCGCCTTCGCCGCGGTGGCGGCGGTGGCCTGGGCATCGACACCCGCCCCGTCCCCTCGCGGCGTAGGGGCGGGGCTCGCCGCGCCCGCAGCGAGTGAGCCGGTCCACGCCGGTAAGGGGATGGGGGGGAGCTCGACCCTCCTGGGCCTCGCGCTGGTGGGCCTCGCCTCCACCGCGTGGCAGCTCACCCTTACCCGACTGGGTATTCTCGCCTTCGGTCCCAGCGCCTTCGCCCTCACCGCCGCGCTCTCGGCGCACGTGATCTCGCTCTTCCTCGGCGAGGCCGCCGCCGCCGCCTGGATCGCCCGGCGCCCACACACCTCCGCCCCCGACGCCCTCTCGTCGCTGTGCCGCCTCGGCGCCCTCGGGGCCGCGCTGGCGCTGCCCGTGGCGCTCGCCCTGCCGAGGATGTCCATGCGCCTCCTGGCGGGCGGGGCCCCGTCGACCTTCACGCTCTGGTCGTCGGCGATGGCCTGCGTGCTGGCGGCGACGCTCCCGCTGGTGGCCTTCGTCGGGGCGGCGCTGGCGCAGGGGGCGCGCGCGCTCGAGACGCAGGGGCGCTCCGCCGCGCAGGCCAACGGCGCGGTGCTGCTGGCGACCAGCGTGGGCAACGGCGTCGGGGCGTGGGCGATCTCCTTCGGGGCGCTCCCTCTCTTGCGCCTCGAAGGCACGCTCGCCCTCTCGGCGCTGGCGATGCTGCTCGCTGGATCGCTGATCGCCCGGCGCGCGTGGTGGCGGGAGCTCGCCTGGGCGACGCTTGCCGTAGGGGGCATCGTCCCGACGCTGCGCGACGCGAGGGCCAACCCGGCCGCGCTGCTCACCGGTCCCTTCCTCTACGCGGGCGCGGAGGACCTGGAGCTGGGACGGGTGCGCTGGCGGCGCGACGGCCGCGAGGCCACGGTGGCGGTGCGCTACGACGACACCGGCGGCGTGCTGCTGCAGATCGACGGCAAGGTCGACGCGACCAGCGAGGGCGACGCGACGACGCAGACCGTGGTGGGGCTCGTCCCGACGGCGATGGCGCGCAGCGTGGGGACGGCGCTGGTGGTGGGCCTCGGCAGCGGGATGACCGCCGACGCGGTGCGCAGCGTGCCGGGGGTGCGCTCGGTGACGGTGCTGGAGCTGCTGCCGGAGGTGGTGATCGCCGCGCGGGGGGACTTCGCCCGGAGCAACCACCGGGTGCTCTACGACCCGAGGGTGCGGGCGCGGGCGGCCGACGCGGCGCAGTGGCTGCGGGGCAGCGCGGAGACCTACGACACCATCGTGAGCGAGCCCTCCAACCCGTGGGTGGCGGGGATGAGCGAGCTCTTCACGGAGGAGTTCTTCACGGCGGCGAAGGGGAGGCTGCGGCCCGGCGGGGTGATGGGCGCGTGGTTTCACGCGTACAGCACCGACGGCGCGACGGTGGCCTCGGTGGTGGAGACCTTCCGGCGGGTGTTTCCACGGAGCGCGCTGGTGGAGGTGAGCGCGGGTCAGGACTACCTGCTGGTGGGCGCCAGGGAGCCCTACCAGCTCGACCTCGACGCCTTCTTCGCGAGGGTCGAGGCGCCGGAGTCGAGGCGCCGGGCCGAGCGCGCGGGCATCGAGGGGAGGGCGGCGTGGATGGCCCGCTTCCTGGCCGGTCCGCGCGGGGTGGCGGCGGTGGGCGAGGGGGCGGAGGTGCTCTCCGCGCGCGACCTGGTGCTGGAGTTTCGCGCCCCGTCGCTGCTCTACCGAGACGCCACGGCGGAGATCTTCGCCCGCTTCGCCCGGGTGCAGGACCTCCCTCTGGCGGGCCTGGTCCTCGACGCCTCCCCGGGCGGAACCTGGCTGCGCACCCTCGACGAGAGCGAGCCGATGCGCGAGGCGGGGGCGCACCTCCGGTCGATGGTGCTGGCCGATCGGGCGGGGGAGATCAGCCGGGCGATCCGCGAGGGAGAGCTCGCGGCGGGGCTGGTTCCGACGGATGAGCTGCACCGCACCCGGGTCGCTCGGCTGTACCTTCAGCGGGCCACGCTCCGTCGTCGGGGCCATGATCCTGGCGGGGCGGAGGCCGACCTCACCGAGGCCCTGGCGCTGCGGCCGCAGGTGTCCGAGCGCTTCCGGGCGCTGGTGGCGCTGGGCGACCTGGCCAACCGACGGCGCGACGGCTCCCGGGCGTGGACGCGCTTCTCCGAGGCGCTCGACATCGCGCGCGCGGCGGGCCAGCCCGCGCCGGAGCTACACGTGCGGCGGGCCGAGGCGCTGGCGATCATCGGCGCCCCGGCGGAGGCGGCGAGGGAGCTGGAGATCGCCATCCGGGAGACGACCGACCCCGCGCGGCGGATGCAGCTGCGACGGCTGCTGCAGGGCGGGCGGTGAGCTTAGAGCGGGAAGGCGGGCGGCGCAGGGGGCGCCAGAGGTATCCGGGCGGATACCGTGAGGTATCCGGGCCGATACCGGATTCAGCTCACAGCACGACGTCGATGAAGTGCTCGCCGGCCGGGAGCGCCTTGAGGGTGTAGCCGTTTCGTCCAGGCGGATGCGCGCGCACGAACGCATCGACCGGGGCGCAGCGGTTGGTCACGACGAGCTCGAACGCACGCCCGGCCGCCCTCGCGCTGGAGAGGAGCATCTCCAGGGTCGCGAGGTCGGGGTTGCCGTAGCGTCCGTTCGCCGACACGACGTAGGTGCTCGCGATCACGCGATCGAAGAAGTCCTCGGGGACGTTTCGGATGCTGCCGTGGTGCGGGATCTTGAGGACATCCACCTCGATCTTGCCGTCACCGTCGAGCAGGCCGAGCGCATCGAGGGCCTCGAGCAGGTGATCACCGCGACCGTCACCGGTGAGCAGCAGACGCTTGTCGTCAGCCTCCACGAGCAGCTGCAGGCTGCTGAGGTTGGGGGCGGTCTTGTCGAGGGCGACGCCCGCCAGGCTCGACGGTGCGGCTTCGAGGTCGTCCAGCCACGCGCTCCACTCTGCGCGGATCGCGTCGAGGTTTGCCTTCGTGGGTCCGACCACCGTGACCGTCAGGCCACCGACCGCGACCGGATCGACTGGCTTCCCCGCGAGGATGGGACGCCCCTTGCGAGCGGCGTTCACGGGAATGCGGAGATCGGTCGCTAGCCCTCGGAGCGAGGAGCCCTCCCCCACGGTGGAGAGTGCGTCGAGCGCACTCGCGCTGGCGACTCCCGCCATCTGTTCGAGGGCGCGGAGGCGCGGGGTGATCGTGCCGTCGTCGTCGGTCTCGCTGAAGGCGTTGTGCCAGAGATTGCGGACAGCGATGAGCGGCTCTGTCGGCTCGGCCTGCTGGTCGCGCAGCTCGGCGAAGAACGCGTTGAGGCCACGCACGTGGTCGCTGTCGACGTGGCTCAGCACCACGAGGTCGAGCGTCCCACCCTCCGCGGCGAGCTCTGCGAGCACCGGGCGGAGGTGCGCTCGGTAGATGGACGTCAATCCCCCGTCGATGAGCACCCGCGTGGCCGAGCCATCGCCCTCGTGCATCAACAACAGGCAGTCGCCCTCCTCGGCCTGGATCACCCTCAGCTTCAGCATCCTCAATCCTCCCGACGGCGAAGGGCCGCCTCCGTCACTGCGGTAGGAGATGATCCTGGGCGAGCGGGCCCGTGACAACCAGGGCGAAGTCCTGCGGAGGGCGGAGCATCGTCGAGGGCATCACCATCACCGTGTACGTCCCTGCGGGCGCGTCCGCGAGGCGCACGGCAACGACGGTGTTCGCTTCGTCGTCGGGCCGCCCGGGGATCTTCCCGGCGCGCTCGTCGTTGCCCCGGCGCTTGGTTCCGTCGGGGAACTCGACGATGAGAAAAAGGTTGTTGCTCCGGCCGGGGCCAGGCGGATCGGTCCAGGCGAGGCAGACGCCGAGTGGGCCCGACGTCGTCAGGGTGAACGTCGCCCGAAACCGGCGGCGCTGCGGAAACCATCGCGCCGGGTCCTGCCATGGGTCCTCGAAGGCGAGCGAGAAGCTCGACCCCAGAAAGGGCACCGTGCGGCGCATGTCGATGCAACCGAAGCCCTGGTTGAAGTTGGGGGCCGGGTCACGGTGGACGGCGTCGGCGCCGGTGAGGGGGCGGGCGCCGTTCATGAGCGTGGCCTTGAGGAGCGCGGCGCTCGGCTGGTGCCCACGCACTTCACGGAAGTACTGCCGCACGCGGGCGGCGCAGCCCGCGACGATGGGCGCCGCCATGCTGGTGCCGCCCAGGTATCGGTAGCGCTGTGCGGTGCCCGGTACGAGGCCCCAGCTGTTGTCGCCCGGATGACCCTCGGGCCATGTCGAGGCGATGTCGGTCCCGGGAGCCACGAGGTCGGGCTTGATGCGGCAGCTCTCGACTGGTCCGCGGCTCGAGAACGCCGCCATGGACTCGGCGTCGCCGGAGATGCGCTGCGAGCGCACGGGGTCGTCCGGAAACTGCGCGCCCCAGTACTGTCCCCAGCTCCCGGCCGAGCGCCCGCCCGTCGAGCGAACGCTCTGGCAGGCGCCGACCGTGAGCGCGTTCTTGGCGACTGCGGGCGCGTCGAGGGAGCCGTACTCGACCCACCCGATCTCTGCACTCGGCGTCCTGTCCTGCGCCTTGGCCGCGCGGCCGCGGTTGCCAGCCGCGATCACCACGAGCATGTCGCGGTGTTTCCAGACGAACTCGTCGATCTGCTCCGCCTGGGCGTCGTAGCGCCCTTCCACCTCCGCGCCCCAGGAGTTGTTGTGCACCCTCGCGCCGAGGTCGTAGGCGCTCTGCAGGAGCGTCGAGAGGTCGGCCGGCAGTCCGCTGAGCTTCGCGTCCGCGTCGACGATGCACTGCACCACGAGCCGGGCGCCCGGAGCCGCGCCTCGCAACAGCGGTTGGACAGCGGCCCGCCCTGCGATGATCCCGGCGACGTGGGTTCCGTGGCCCTGCTGATCGGAGCCGTCGCCGGGGCGCGCGAGCGGGAGCACCGAAGCGATGGCGGAGTGCAGGGCGGGGTGCGCCGCGTCGATGCCGGAGTCGGCCATCGCGACGACCTCTCCGGTGCCATCCCAGGGGAGCGTGTCCCCGGGCGCTCCCGCTGCGTCGATGATCTCCAGCCCGACCTGGCTCCGGTACACATCGGCAGAGAGGGTCGGCTCTACGTAGGCGTCGATGCGACGCACCTCCGGCCAGGTGCGAGCCCGATCGACGATCGACGGCAGCGCCGTGATGCGCAGCGCGCGGCCGTCGGCTTTCAGGACGATGGCGCGAACGCCTTCGAGCCGGGCGCGCACGGCGTCGCGGGTCGCAGCGTCGTGGAGCAACACCGTCCACGTGGCGTCGAACTCCACGGATTTGAGCTCGCTGACCATTGGGGAGGTGTCTACCCGCGCGTCGTCTCCGACGCCTGAGCTTGCGACGAGCGCAGCGTGCGCGGCGGCGTCGGCGAGGCGCACCCGGTAGCGTCGGTTGCCCAGCGGTTCGAGCACCTCGACGCCGGGAAGGGGCTGCCGATCGAGCACGATCAGCGCGGCGGGGTCGATGGTGACCTCGAAGTCTCCGGGCCAGCCGCCGATGTCGGGATGGGGAGCGGCGGCGATGGGACTCCAGAGGGTGTCGAGCAGCGGGGCGCCGCCGGTCTCCGCAGGACCATAGACGTCGACGAGGATGTTCTGCGCGCGGAGCTGGTCGATCTGGGCGCCGTCGAGCTCGCCGACGACGATGGAGTCATCGATCTCCCGCAACCCGCCGCCCGATCGGAGGAGCGCGTCGCGCTCGCGCTCGTGCATCGGGTGGGCGACGACGCGGAAGCGGCCCGGGACGCGGCGGGTGGTGGTCGAGAAGAAGCTGGCGAGGTTCGGCGTATCCCGTCGCGCCTCGGCGAAGGCCGTCGGCGAGACCACGAGCAGCAGGGTGGCGAGCGCGAGGGTCGAGCGCCGCCGATCGAGGAGGCTCAGCAGGTCGCGCCGCGCTCCATCCGCCAGCCGGAAGATGTGAATCGCTCTGGGCTCCTTCCGGAGCGCGAGGACGGCAGCCGCAGCAGAGCGAGCGTCATCGATCGCATGGACGCGATGGGCTGGCGCATCGGGGCGGCGATCGAGCTCGCGCTCCAACTGCGCGGTGAGCGCGGTGGTGTCGGAATCTTCGGCAATCGCGGTGACGACCTCTCCGACGGGCGGGCCGAGCAGCTCATCCACGACGTCGCGGGGCGTCGTCCCGACCGTCACGCGACCCTCCGCGCGGGGCGTGCCTGGAGCGCGGGGTGGAGACGATAGCGGCCGTCACCGTCGTCGAACACCCTCGCGTCACGCACGAGCCCGACCAGCGCATCGGTCGCCCGGGCAGGCATCTGTCCCCGGGTGATCGCGTCGAGGATGGTGACCTGTTCGCCGGTCATGGCAGACGCGAGGAAGGAGCCGAGGTCGTCCAGCGCGCGCCCGACATCCGCGGCCGAGACGACTACAGCCCCGGAGCGCAGCGCGAGGCGCGCCGCGGCGTGGGCGAGCTCTACGAGGTGACGGAGGTGTCCGCCGGAAGCTCCCAAGAGCGCCTCCCGGGCCGCGGGGACGATGAGTCCGTCGGGATCGCGACGCGCGATCACGGAGTGGAGGAAGGAATGGTGCTCTGGGACCGCCGGGGCGAGCGCGCCGAGGACGTGCCGCGCAGAGAAGTGCGAGAGCGCCTCGCGCCAGTGCAGGAACAGCAGGTCATTGGGCGCCGTGAGCACCAGCCCGACGCCAACCCGACGGAGCGCCGGGAGGTCACGCTCGATGGCGGCGATGTAGTCACTCGCGGGGAGTACCCGGTCGAAGGAGTCGAGGAGCACGACCGCCCGACGAGGAGCGAGCGCCGCGACGATCAAGCGCAGGTCGTCGAGGTCCGTCGTCTCTGTCGGGGCCAGGGCGTCGAACACTGCATCGACCTCGCGTTGCGCTCGCTGTTGCACGCGAGCTGCGGCCTGCTGACCAGCCAGCGCGAGCGGGACTGAGGCCGACATCGCCGCGAACGCCTGGGCGACCCTTCTCACCACGATGCCGGGCTCGGGGTGAAGGAGTCCGTCGCCGAGGAGATCAGCGTCTTCGCAGACCACGAACAGGTCGGAACCGTCGTCCCGGAGTCGCGTCGCCGCCCGGAACAGCTCGGTCGACTTGCCGCTCCCGATGGAGCCCACGATGACGTGCGTGCTCGACGGGTCGACGAGCAGCGAGTCAGCGATGTCGTCGCCTACGGGCTGCGGGCGAGGCACATACCTCGTCGCGAAATCTTCCCACGGCTGGGTGACCGGGAAGCGTGCCGCGAGCGCCTGGAGCGGCCCCATGGGTTTCATGGGTCGACTGTGCCCGAAGCGCGGGGCTGATCAAGGCGCCGCGAGCAGGGCGCCGATCTCGTGAGGGTGCCAGCGACGGAGCCTGACGTTGTGCTCGGCGCGCTGGACCACACCGGCAAGCCAGTCGAACTGCTGATACTGGACGGCAAGCAAGTGCAAGCGGTTCAGGGCCTCGTCGGTTGTCCTGGGATCACTGGCAGCCTGCTCGATGGCAACGAGCGCCTTGTCGCGGAGTTCGTCACCCGAGACGATCGATCGCACGCCCTGCCATTCGCGGTACGGCCAGAGCGAGACCGCCCACTCCCAGATCTCGGCGCGCGTGCGGACGGGCAACGCCGCGAACACCGTGCGGTCGCGAGAGAACCCGAACCCCATCGCCTCGACGACGGCCCTGGCGAGGGCAGGGTCGACCTTCGACCGACTGATCAACCACGGCCACGCCCGCGCGCTCTCCCTCTCCAGCAGAAACGCAGCCGCGACCTCGACGCGCTCCCGGTCGCTGTCTTCGACGATGGCCCAGGCGGCGTCGAGCGCTTCGGCCGGTCGCGCGGTGTGGATCACCCGGAGCAGCGTGCCGAGCGCAGGGCCGGGGAGTGCAGCGCGAAGCCGCGGGAGCAGACGATCAGCGAGTACGACGTCCCCCTCGGTGGGAACCCGATGGAGCACATGGGCGTCGCGGTGTTGGATCACCTCGGCGTCGAGCTCCCGCTCTACCCAGGTGACGAAGGCGTCGTGAGCCTGGGTGGTGGCCCGCTCCAGTAGCCGCTTGTGATGAGGGTCGTTGCTGTCGGGGAGCGCGTCGATCAACACCGGCATCCAACGGGTCCACGCTTCAGCTGGGAGCGTGTTGATCGCCACCGGGTCGAACTCCGCGAGCAGCCGAAGCGAGAGGTATCCCGCGTAGGCGGGGCGGTGTCGTAGCTGCTTGCCGAACCAGCCTTCGGGCTCTGGATCGCCCGCCAAGACATAGCGATGCGCCAGCTCGACCACCCTGCGGCGCCAGGGTGGATCGGCGCTCTTCCACATCTCGGTCTCGGTGATGAAACGATTGGACTCGAACGTCACCCGGTCACCCGGCAGCGGCCGCGCGTGCAGCCAGTACACGAGCTGCCAGAAGTGCCCTCGCGGGTCTGTGTCGCTGGCTACAAGCTCCCGCTCGATCGCCGCCTGGATATTGGTCTGGGCGGGCTCGTTGCTCTGACGATCCACTCTGCGAGCGCGGTGTTCCCGCTGCATGCGCGCGGCTTCGCTGTCGAGGAGGACGCCTTCGTCGAAATACCAGCGCGACTCGTCCCGCAGCGCCGCAGAACGCCCACGCAGACTCCAGTAGTCTTCGATGAGCTGCACCCGAGAGGTCGGGTCGGCTTCACCGGCCTCGACGATCGCGCGGAATTGCTCGAAGGCCAGGCGCGCCCAGACCGGCCCCTCCGGATCAGCAGCACGGGCGACAGCGTTCTCCATGAGCCACGGGAGATCGTCGGCACCGATCAGGACATGGAGGTCCCAGATCAGGTGATCGTGCGTCGGGCAGAGCGTGACGAGCGCGCTCAACACGGTGCGACGGGTCTCGCGATCATGAGCACCCGATGAATCCGGCGGGAGAGGAAACCGGTGGCGTCGCTCGGTCCACTCCGTGGCAAATCGCGCCAGGGGGAGGGCGATGGCCGCATTCGCGGCGCTCCTCCACGCGCGCTTCATCAGGTCCTCAAGCTCCGCCTCTCGCGAATAGTCGTCTGTCCCGTGGTTCCCGATCCGTCCGATCGCCCACGTCAACACGGCGGGGAGCTCACCGTTCTCCAGGCCCTGGAAGAACTCCCCGCGCACGCGTCGATAGGCCCCGAAGTAGTTCTTCCAGCGAGGTTCCGACAGGCAGGCCAGCACCTCGTCCAGCGAGATCAGCGCGCGTGGATGCGCCTCGCTTCGCCACAGCGCCGACAGCGCGATCCCCTTGAGCTGGTCGGCCTCATCGTCCGGGAGCCCGGTTGCGAGCGGTCGTAGAGCCAGACGATCGATGTCGTCGCCTCGCGCCGCCACGACCCGCGCTGCCGCCACGCGCATCTTCAGTGACTGCGCTCCGTCGAGGGCAAGCTTCCGCGCTGCGGCGACGGCCTCGCTGGCGCCATTGATCTCCGCGATCTCCAGCGCAAGGTCTCGCGCTGCTGGCGAGGCGCCCGGATCGGCGATCCGGCTCGCCAGCAGCGCGTCGACCCCGTCACCCGCGAGCTCGCGCAGCGTTCGGAATCTGACCCAGGGATCGAGCGAGATGTTCGCGGCGCCATCGAGGAGAGCGCGCACCAGGCTGGCTCGACGATCACCTCCCATCGACGCCCGGTCGACGCCCAGCAGCACCGCGGGAGCCTGCGCGAGAAGATGATCGAAGAACTCCCCGTCCACCGACGCCATCCACACGGCCACGCCCTGCACCGGCGCCGGGAGAGCGTCGAGCGACCCGGTGGGCCCTGTGAGCCAGCGAGCCTTCTCCTTCGCCGATCCCGCGCGCGCCAGGACCCACCGCGCCGCGTGAAACTCCGCGAAGGTCAGGTGCTCCCAGGTCCGCGCCGACCTGTCTCCTGCGAAGGTTCCGCCCAGCAGCGCGTCGATCGCCCCGCCTGCGGCCGCGCCGAACACGCGAGGTACGTCGAGAGCGTCCCCTTGTAGCGTCGAAGTAACGGCGAAGACCTCGTGCCCGCCGAGCACGGTCACGGCGCCGAGCAGGTCGGCTGCCCGCAGGATGCGCTCGACACGCTCCTCTCGAACTGTGACCGGTTCACTCGCGGGGATCGCCCGCTCGTACCGATGGCGGAGCGCCCGGTCGTAGATCCCTGCGAGCCGCAACGAGGCCTCTGCACGGGAGGCCCGGCCCGCATCCAGCAGCAGTTGCAGCGTCAGCGGACGTGCCAGCAGCGGCCCCAGGCCTCGCTCACACAGCGTCGAGAGGGAAGGACCGTCGGCCGGGAGCCTCGCCTCCACCCGCGCTCGGCGCAGCGGAAGGAGTTGGAGTTCGCGGACGGCCCCGAAGAGCTGAGCGAGCGTGTCGCGCACCCGCGCGGACCACACCAGCGGACGCATCGAGATGCGAACATAGAGGCGTCCGAGGTCGAGACCCCGCAAGCCTTCGAGGAGGATGTCCGCCGCGAACTCCGGGGGGTACGGCGACTCGTCGAGGGCGTCGAGTAGGAGCCAGAGGGGACCCTCGCCGCTGCGCCACTCATCGAACTCCGGTCCGGTGAACAGTCGATCGATCGGGAGGCGACCCTCGCCATAGGCGCCCAGCCGTCGCACCGCGACCCGACGCCCACCAGCTAGAAGCAGGCGCCGGAGCGACTCGAGCGCATGCGTCTTCCCCATCCCCGCGTCGCCCAGAAGCGCGACGCAACGGTCATCTTCGAACCCCTCCAGACCCCTGACATCGCGCCCAGCGGAGGACTCCTTCAGGAACCCATGCTCCTCGAGGAGCGCGGGGGAAGGCGACGCGGTCGCGCCCTCCGACCGTTCGACTGTCATCCAGTCTCCGGTCCAGATGTCCCTGTCATCCATCGTGCGCATCGCTCTCGTGGTCGATGGGAGCTAAACCCCCACCGCTCACCCCTTACGTCTTCTTCCGCTTCGCCATCGCGCGCACGAAGGTCTCCCACAGCGCCTGCGGGATGTCCGCCCGGATCACCGCCCCCAGCGTCTTCCCCCTCGCCACCTGCGCCAGCTTCACTCCCTCGAAGCGCGCGTCCGCCGCCACGTCGCGCTGCAACGCGCGAAAGGCCGACCGCTCCGCCGCGGTCGTGGTGCGCCCGCCCTTGTCCGGCCCGCCTGGGTTCGCGTCCGCCCGCGCCTGACGAAACGCCTTGGCCGCCGCGAAGAGCTGCGCCGTCGTGGCCTCGTCGACCGCAAGCGTCTCCTTCGAGGGGAGCGTCAGCGTCGCGTGGAGCAGCTCCTCCGGCGCGTCCTCCGCCGGGGTGGCGTCGGCGAGGGCCAGCAGCGCACACGCCCGCTCGTAACCCAGGTCGAGGGCCACCGCGCGTTCGAAGCGCTCCGCGAGGCGCACCAGCCGCTCGGCGTGCTCGGCGGACATCTGGAAGTGCCGCTCGCAGAGGTCCGCGAAGTCGGCGCACCCGAGCGCGTCGGCCATGCCCTCCTGGCGCAGCTCCGAGAGCGCCTTGCCGATCGCGAGGTAGTCCCCGGTGATGCGTCGGCGCAGGTCCTGGATGAGCGCGATCGCTGCGAAGCCCACCGCGGCGAGGCGCTGGCGCTTCGTGTCGCGCAGGCCCTTGGCCCGCTTCGCGAGGGCGGCCGGGAGTTCGCGCTTCGCCGCGCTGGCCTTCGGTCTGGGTGTCTTCGTGCGGGTCGTCGCCATGCGCCCAGAGCGTACCAAAGGAGCGCCGACGGTATCCGCCCGGATACCTCCCGGTATCTGCCCGGATACCTCTTTCAGCGTCACGGCACGACGCCAGGATCGCGCGCTGTCACCACGCCCAGAGGGTCGCGACCTTGAGCTCGATGGCGTCGAAGGGCTCGGCGCGTACGACGGCGTCTCCGCTCGCGCTCAGCACCAGCAGCCAACCCTCGGCGGTGCGTCGAAACACCTCGATGCCCTGCGCCTCGGGGTCGACCATCCAGGCGTGCCCGACGCCATGGCGGAAGTACATCGGCATCTTCTTGAAGCGATCGTGGCGCTGCGTCGACGGCGACCGGACCTCGCACACCCAGTCCGGAACCACGTCGATCGTCGCTGTGTCGGGCATCGTCGGAAGGCGCTCGCGGCGCCACCCGGCGAGGTCGGGGACGACCAGGTCGGGGCGTGCGCCGAGGCTCAGCTCGGGCTCCGGGAGGATGATCCATCCGCCTGGTCCGCCGCGGCCCCAGCGGAACGCGGGCGAGAGCGACTGGTCGACGATCGACGCCGCGCTCGCGTGCCGGGGCGCCGGTCGGGGCATCGTGGAGAGCTCGCCGTCGATGACCTCCGCGACGACGTTCTCCGGGGCGTTGCGCCAGGCGTCGACCACCTCGACGGGGAGGTTGGGGTACTCCGGGTCGATGACTCTCGCAGGGTCGGACGCCATGGCCGACGGTACCATGCGAGCTCCCGCCCTCCCTGATGCGCTCGACCCGCTTCTGGAGCACCCTCCCAGGCGCCATGAAGAGACCCTTCCGCTGCCTGGTCCTCGGCGCTGCTGGTCGCGACTTCCACGACGCCCAGCGCTTCTTCCGCGACGAGCCCCGCTTCGAGCTGGTGGCCTTCACCGCGGCGCAGATCCCCTCCATCGACGCGCGCTCCTTCCCCGGCGCCTTCATCGGCTATTCCTCGGACATCCCGGTGCACCCCGAGCGCGAGCTCGAGTCCCTCGTCCGCGCGCTCGACATCGACGTCGTGCTGCTCTCCTACAGCGACCTCGCGCACGAGGACGTCATGCACCTGGCCTCTCGCGCCCAGTCCGCGGGCGCGTCCTTCATGCTCCTCGGACCGCGTCACACCGAGCTCCGCTCGACGCGCCCGGTCGTCGCGGTCACGGCCGTTCGCACCGGCGTCGGCAAGAGCTCGCTCACCCAGCACCTCGCCGAGCACCTGCGCGACCGCGGCGTGCGCGCGGCGGTGCTCCGCCACCCGATGCCCTACGGCGACCTGCGGCGGCAGCGCGTGCAGCGCCTCGCCTCCTGGGCCGACCTCGACGCCGCCGGGTGCACCGTCGAGGAGCGCGAGGAGTACGTCCCCTACATCGAGCGCTCCCTCGTGATCTGGGCGGGCGTGGACTACGAGGCCGTCCTTCGCGCCGCCGAGTCCGAGGCCGAGGTGGTGCTCTGGGACGGCGGCAACAACGACTCGCCCTTCCTCCGCCCCGACCTGCTCATCACCCTGGTCGACCCGCTGCGGCCAGGCCACGAGACCCGCTACTACCCCGGCGAGACCAACCTCCGCCGCGCCGACATCCTGGTCGCCACCAAGGTGCGCGCCGCCCGCCCCGAAGACCTCGCCGCCGTGAAGGCCCGCTCCCTCGCCCTCAACCCCCGCGCTCAATGGGTGGAGGCCGACCTTCACATCGAGGTCGATGATCCAGAGCGCATCCGGGGCCGACGGGTGCTGGTCGTCGAGGACGGCCCGACCACCACCCACGGCGGCATGACCTTCGGCGCCGCGACCCTCGCCGCGAGGAAGTACGGCGCCGGCTCCATCGTCGACCCGAGGGAGCACGCCGTCGGATCGATCGCCGCCACGCTCGCCGCCTACCCCGCCCTCCAGGGGGTGCTCCCCGCGCTGGGCTACACCGGGTCCCAGCGCGCCGACCTCGCCGCGACCATCGCCGCCTCCGGGGCCGACCTGGTCCTCGACGGGAGCCCCTCCCGCATCGACCGCGCGGTCGACGTGCGCATCCCCGTGGTGCGGGTGCGCTACCGCTTCGAGCAGCTCGCTGGACCGCCCCTGCTGGAGCTCGTCGACCGCGCCATCGCTTCCGCCTCGGAGGTGTCGCGATGACCGCCGCTTCTGGAGACCGCACGCGCGCCCTCATCGCCGAGGCCGAGGCCCACGGCGCCCGCAACTACGCGCCGCTCCCGGTGGTGCTCTCTCGCGGCGAGGGCTGCTTCGTCTGGGACGTCGAGGGTCGTCGCTACTTCGACTTCCTGAGCGCGTACTCGGCGCTCAACCAGGGCCACAACCACCCTCGCATCGTCGAGGCCCTGGTCGCCCAGGCGCGCACGCTCGCGCTCACCTCCCGCGCGTTCCACAACGACCGCATGGGCGCGATGCTCGCCCGCCTCTCGGCGGTCACCGGCTTCGAGCGGGTGCTGCCCATGAACTCCGGCGCCGAGGCGGTGGAGACGGCGCTCAAGGCGATGCGCCGCTGGGGCTACGAGAAGCGGGGCATCCCCGATGGGGAGGCGAAGGTGATCGTCGCGGAGGGCAACTTCCACGGCCGCACCATCACCATGGTCAGCCTCTCGACGGACCCTTCGAGCTACCGCGGATACGGGCCGCACACGCCGGGCTTCGTGAAGGTTCCCTTCGGCGATGCGGAGGCCATCGAGCGGGCCATCGACGAGCGCACCGCGGGGGTGCTGATCGAGCCCATCCAGGGCGAGGCGGGGGTGCTCATCCCTCCGGACGGCTACCTCCGGCGGGTGAGGGAGATCTGCACCCGGAAGGGCGTGGCGCTGTGCCTCGACGAGATCCAGACGGGCCTCGGCCGCACGGGTCGGATGTTCGCGTGGCAGCACGAGGACGCTCGCCCCGACGCCATCACCCTGGGCAAGGCCCTCTCCGGGGGGCTGTACCCGGTGTCGGCCTTCTGCGCCGACCCCTGGCTGATGGACGTCTTCACTCCCGGGACCCACGGCTCGACCTACGGCGGCAACCCCCTCGCGGCGGCGGTGGCCATCGCCGCCCTCGACGTCATCGAGTCCGAGGGCCTCGCCGAGCGGGCCGCGACCCTCGGCGCCCACGCGCTCGACCGGATGCGCTCGGCGGTCGCGGGACCCAACGTGCGCGACGTGCGAGGGCGGGGGCTGCTGCTGGCGGTGGAGTTCATCGCACCCTGCGCGCACGAGGCCTGCGAGGCGCTGCTGGCCGCGGGCGTGCTCGCCAAGGACACCCACGAGGTGGTGGTGCGCCTCGCGCCTCCGCTGGTGATCTCGAGAGAGCAGCTCGACGAGGCGCTCGACCTCATCCTCCCGTCGCTGGCACGGCTGGGACAGCGGCGCCCGTGATAAGCCTCGTGGCCCATGAGCAGCCACGACGTTGACCTCTTCGTAATCGGCGCTGGATCGGGCGGGGTGCGCGGCGCTCGCATCGCGGCCTCGCTGGGCGCCCGCGTCGCCGTCGCCGAGGAGCGCTTCCTCGGAGGCACCTGCGTCAACGTCGGGTGCATCCCCAAGAAGCTCTTCTCCTACGGCGCCCACGCGAGAGACGACATCGAGGACGCCCGCGCCTACGGCTGGGACGTGGCCGAGCCCACCCTCGACTGGCCCCGGCTCATCACCAACAAGGACCGCGAGATCGCCCGCCTCAACGGCGTCTACCAGCGCCTGCTGGAGGGTCGGGGCGTCGCGGTGATGCTCGGCCGCGCCACCCTCGAGGACGCGCACACCGTGGCCGTCACCGCGCCCGACGGCACGGTCACCCGCCGCACCGCGGAGCACATCCTCGTCGCCACGGGAGGATCACCCGTGCGCCCGAGCTTCCCCGGCGCCGAGCTGGCGATGGTGTCCGACGAGGTGTTCTACCTGCCGAAGCGCCCCGACCGGCTGCTGGTCATCGGCGGCGGATACATCGCCGTGGAGATGGCGGGCATCTTCCAGGGCTACGGCGCGCAGGTGACGCTGGCCTACCGCGGGGCGCTCTTCCTCCGGGGCTTCGACCGCGACGTGCGCACCCACCTCGACGCGGAGATGCGGCACCGCGGCATCGACCTCCGCTTCCGCACCGAGGTGGCCTCGCTCACCCGCCGCCCCGACGGGGCCATCGACGCGGTGCTCACCACCGGAGAGACCCTCGTCGTCGACGCGGTGCTGGCCGCCATCGGCCGCGCCCCCAACGCGAGGGGCCTGGGGCTCGAGGCCGCCGGAGTCGAGCTCGACGAGCGCGGCGCGGTGCGGGTCGACGGGCGCTTCCGCACCTCGGCGCGGTCGATCTACGCCGTCGGGGACGTCATCGACCGGGTGCAACTCACCCCGGTGGCGCTCGCCGAGGCGATGATCGTCGCGCACAACCTCTTCGGCGGGGCGAAGCGCACCCCGGACTACGAGTTCATCCCCTCGGCGGTGTTCTCGACCCCGCCGGTGGGCACCGTCGGGCTCACGGAGGACGAAGCCCGCGCCGAGGCGCTGGCCCGAGGCGGCGCGGTGGACATCTACCGCTCCACCTTCACGCCGCTGAAGCACACGCTCACCGGGCGCCGGGAGAAGACCCTGATGAAGCTTGTGGTCGAGCGCGACACCGACCGCGTGGTGGGCGTGCACGTGGTCGGCCCCGACGCGGGAGAGATCGTGCAGGGCTTCGCGGTGGCGCTGAAGCTCGGCGCTACCAAGGCCCAGCTCGACGGGACCATCGGCATCCACCCGACGGCCGCCGAGGAGCTGGTGACCATGCGAGAGCGCTGCCCCGACCCCGACCACTCGGTCTCGGTGGACCACCTCGCCCAGGGCGCCGCGCCCCACCGGGGGATCGTGCAGCACCGCTGGGAAGACAGCGAAGCGTAGAGCGCTTAGAGCGACGTGCAGCCGTGCGTGCGGAGGTACTGCCGGCGGGCGGCGTCGTCGGTGATCACGCCGTAGTCATGGGCGGTGGTCGCCTCGCACTCGCGCTCCAGCGAGGGGTCTCCCTGGGCGCGGTTGTGGCAGTAGCTGTCGATCGACGGGCGGCACTGTTCCCAGAGCGGGCGCGCCGCGGCGGGGATGTCGTTCTGGGCGCTCTGCGCCCCCGAGCAACCGACCAGGACAACCAACGACAGGAAGACTGTTCGCATCATGGTCGACGACATAGGTCTCGACCCATGAGGTGTCGATGGCCCTTCTTTCAGGGCAGGCGCCGAGAAGACAGGAAGGCCCACGCATCGAGCGCGAAGGTCTCGGGCATCACGTGGCCGTCGCCGTTGCGCAGCACGACCGTAGCGGCCGCGCCGGCCCCGGCCATGCGCTCGGCGAGGGCGCAGGTGTACTGCACCGACACCAGCGGGTCGCGCGTGCCGTGGGTGAGGTAGGCCGGCGGGATGCGCCCGCTCGTGGGGATGGGGCCCGGCAGGTCGGGCCCGCTGCAGCCGCACCAGCCCGCCTGGGAGCGCAGCGCCGCGCAGGTGGAGCCGCTGCCCTGAAAGCTGCAACCGCGCGTGGTGCTGCAGCGCACCAGCCCCGCGGAGCTCACCGCGAAGCCCGCGATGCGAGAGGAGAGCTGCGTGGCCACGAGCTCGGCGAAGAAGCCGCCGTTCGAGTGGCCGATGGCGTAGATGCGCCGCGGGTCGATGCCGAAGCGGCGCTGCGCCTCGACGATGATCGCGCGCGTCAGCAGGAGGTCGGGGTTGGCGCCGGGGCTCACGCCGGAGGTCTGCCAGTAGGTCTCCTCGGTCGCATGGTCCCAGTCGCCGCGGGGCATCCAGCGAGAGTCGGGGGCGATGAACACCGCGCCGCTGCGGTCGGCCATCGCCCTCGCCGAGGACTCGTCGAGCATCACGTCGCCCGATCCGTTGGTGCCATGAAAGGCCAGCACCAGCGCCGGGGCGCTCGGTCGCGTGGAGGGCACATACACCGTCACGTCGCGGGCCTCGCCGGCGACGCGCAGCTGCGCGCGGGACCGCCCGTTGCGCACGGCGAAGCTCCCCGTGTAGCTGACCGCGTCGGCCGCGATCGGCGCGCTGATGACCGGGCCCGCGTCCCTCACTCCAGCGTCCACGGTTCCTGCCTCCCTCGCTCCCGAGTCGCGTACGCCCGAGTCACGTACCCCGGAGTCTCGCACCCCGGAGTCCGTCGTCACGGCGCTCATCGGCTGGCAGGGCACGTAGCCCTCCTCCGCGTAGCAGTCGTTGTCGCGGTCGCAGAAGCAGTGGGCGTTGCCCGGCCAGCACTGCCGGATCTGCCCCGCGGCGTTGCGGGGGTTGCCCGACTCGTCCCGCCGCACGAGCTCGGGGCAGGCCCGCAGCTCCTGCTCGACCGAGTCGTTCTCGGTCACGGCGCAGCCCGCGACGCACACGAGGAACCCTGCACCCCACAAGAGCTTCTTCACGAGGGCTCCTGCGTACGGCGATGCGCTCTCGCCGTCAACGGCGTCAGCGCTCAGGGGATGGAGGGGATGGGAGAGGAGGACAGCGGAGCGGAGGAGAGCGGCGCTGCTACTTCTTGAACGTCGTCTCGGCGCCCACGTCGAGGGCGTCGACGATGGCCATGATCACGGCGTCGACGGGGCGGTCTTTCGTGGCCTCGGTCTGCCGCGCGGAGCTTCCCGCGGCGACCAGGACCACCTCGCCGACGCCGGCGCCCACGGCGTCGGCGGCGACCAGCGGCGCGCCCGTCGGGTCGCCGTGGACGTCACAGCCGCGCACCACCAGCAGCTTGAGCCCGTCGAGGGTGGGCTCCTTGCGGCTGGCGACGAGCGTTCCGGTGACGCGCGCGATGAGCATCGGCTCAGCCCGCCGCGTTGGTGGGCTTCGCCGCGCCGCGCCCCAGCGGCAGGATCTCGTCGATGTTGGCGTGCGGCCTCGGGATGATGAGCACGCTCACCATCTCGCCGATGCGCTCGGCCTCGCGCTGCCCCGCCTCGGTGGCGGCCTTCACGGCCGCGACGTCGCCGCGGACGACCACGGAGGTGTATCCCCCGCCGACCTTCTCATAGCCGACGAGTTGCACCCGCGCGGCCTTCACCATCGCGTCAGCGGCCTGCACCGCCGCCGCAAAACCCTTGGTCTCGATGATACCCAGCGCGTCGCTCATTGGATGGTTTCCTTCTCTACGGACGGTTGTCAGCGGTCGAGCCGCGTTTCCTGCTTCTTGCCCCGGACGCTGGACAGCGCGGCCCTCGCCGCCTCGGCTGCCGCGTCGATCTCCGCCTCGGAGCCCGAGAGGTAGAGCCTGCCGAAGGCCCCGTAAGGCTGGATGTGCACCAGCTTCACGTTGGCGGCCTTCTCGGCCTCGTTGGCGGCCAGCACGATGTACCCGGCGGGGTCGGTCTCGAGGATGAGCAGCGACTCACCCGGCAGGATCATCATGCCCGAGGAGCTGCGGTTGATGATCTGGGCCTGGTAGGCCTCGATGCCGCGCAGCACCTGGTTGGTGGGGAGGTTGGGGGCGAGGCGGTCGTCCTCCTTGAGGTCGAGCGACTCGAGGATGGCGCGGCCCGCGTCCATGACCTGCCCCTTGTCCTCGTGGTGGATCTCGAGGAGCCCGTAGGCCCGCTCGACCACCTGCACGGCGGGCTGCACCTTGCTGGCCTTGAGGGCGATGTCCGTCACCCGGTTGATGGCCATGCCCGGGGCGATCTCCACCCAGAGCGAGGCCATGAAGGGGATCGGGAGGAAGCCGCGCGCGGTCTTTCCGATGAAGGACGCCAGCTGCGGCTGCAGGCTGTCGAGGAAGATGTACGTACGCAGGCCGACGCCGCTCATGACAGAGCGGGTATCACGGTGCTTGACTGCGTCGCAAGGGGATCAGTCGGTCGGAAGAGAGAGCGTGAGCCGGAGGGCCCCGGCGGCCTCGGGCTGGAGGCGCGCGGTCATGGACTGCGAGGGAGCCCAGCGGACCAGGGTCTGCACCAGGTCGGCCGCGGTCATGGGGGAGGGGAGCCGGCACTCGAGCATCGAGGCGGTGGCGCCGTGGACCCGGCGAACCCGGGCGAAGCGCTCGTCGGCCTCGATGGAGAAGGTGGCCTCCCGTCCGCCGTCGAGGACCCTGGCGAGCACCCACGGACCCAGCGCATGGAGCGCCTCGGACCCTGAGGGCGCCGTCACGAACGGCACGAGCGGAAGCTCGTAGTTGGAGGACCCGACCAGCCCGAACGACCCTTCGGTTGCCATGATCCTGGGACTGTTACCCCGTTCACGGCGTACGACAAGGGGAGGACGTTTCATTCCTGCAATGGTCTTTTCGGGGCTCCCGCTTCCCATGGAAGGGCTCCAGGAGCGCCATTGACGCCCGACCGCCAGGCGGTGTGATCTCCCCCGATGCACATCGGGGCTGCGGATCAGATCGAGCATGAGGACGGTCGCGTCGAGCTGAGGCCCGGGGTCTCGCTCTCCGGCTCGTCGCTCTACAACCACGACCTCGCGCCCACCACCGTCGCCCAGCGCACCTGGAAGACCTACAACTTCGCAGCGCTGTGGATCTCCATGGCCCACTGCATCCCGACGTACATGCTCGCGTCGGGACTCATCACCGCGGGCCTGAGCTGGTGGCAGGCGCTGCTCACCATCCTCCTGGGCAACCTCATCGTCCTGGTCCCGATCCTGCTCAATTCCCACCCCGGCACCCGCTACGGAATACCCTTTCCCGTATTCGCCCGCGCCGCCTACGGGGTCTTCGGCTCCAACTTCCCGGCGGTGCTCCGGGCCATCGTCGCGTGCGGCTGGTTCGGCATCCAGTGCTGGATCGGCGGCAAGGCGCTGCACACCTTCATGCTGGCGATGTGGCCCGGGTGGGCCACCCTGCTGGGCGGCCACGTGTCGGGCTACGCGCCCACCCAGTGGCTCTCCTTCGCGGCCTTCTGGGCGCTCAACGTCTTCGTGATCTTCCGCGGCATGGAGCTCGTGCGAAAGCTCGAGGACTGGGCCGCGCCCTTCGTCCTCGTCATGACCGCCGCGCTGGTCTGGTGGGCCATCGACCGCGCCCACGGCCTCGGGCCCATCCTGGCGCAGAACAGCCATTTCCACGGCCATGGCAGCTTCATGAGCGTGTTCGTCCCGTCGCTGACGGCGATGATCGGCTTCTGGGCGACGCTCTCGCTCAACATGCCGGACTTCACCCGCTACGGTCGCTCGCAGCGCGACCAGTTCGTGGGCCAGGTCGTGGCGCTCCCCACCACCATGACCCTCTTCGCGGCGATGGGCGTGCTCATCACCAGCGCCTCGCAGGTCATCTACGGCGTCCAGATCTGGGACCCGATGGACCTCGCGGCGCGCTTCGAGTCTCGCGCCATGGTGGCCGTCGGGATGTTCACCGTGGTCATCGCCACGCTCGCGGTGAACATCGCGGCCAACGTGGTCTCCCCCGCCAACGACTTCGCCAACGCCTTCCCCAAGTGGATCAACTTCCGCCGCGGAGGTCTCCTCACCGGCATCCTCGGCGTGGCCATGTGCCCGTGGAAGCTCCTGGCCGACCCGTCGGGCTACATCTTCAAGTGGCTCCTCGGGTACTCCGGCGGCCTCGGCGCCATCGCGGGCGTGCTCATCGCCGACTACTGGTACCTGAAGCGCCGCGAGCTCGACCTGGCCGACCTCTACCGCCCCGACGGTCGCTACAGCTACGGCGACCGCCTGGGCACCAACTGGGTCGCCGTGGGCGCCACGGCCCTGGGCTGCGCCCTCGCCTGGGCCGGGGCCTTCGTCCAGTCGCTGCACTGGCTCTACGACTACGCCTGGTTCGTCGGGGCCTTCGTCGCCGCGGGCGCCTACCTCGTCGGGATGAAGGTCGTCGGCGACCGCAGCACCCGCACGCTGTAGGCCCCGATGGCCTGGTACCTCGTCGCAGGAGTTCTGACGGGTTGAGAGGAGCGCACGCCCGATGTGCATCCGCGCTCGTGGGGGGGGGGCCTGGCTGCGTGTGCGTCGGGGGAGAAGAACCGCAAGGGCGCAAGGGTCGCAAGAGGAGCGACGGGCGTAGGCGGTCATGCGCTCCAACCATTCACCTCGCGTCGGAGTCCCAGCTTCGCTCCCACCATCTCGCGAACCCGAGGCGCCAGCTCTGGTAGAACTCCTCCTTGCGACCCTTGCGCCCTTGCGGTTCTTCTCCCCCGACGCACACGCAGTCAGGCCCCCCCCACGAGCGCGGATGCACATCGCGTGGGCGTGGGTCGGGCGCCGTAGCGCACGCGGGGTGCCGGAGGATCGGCAACACTTCGGGCGCGACGAGCAACGCGATGGAGCGAGCCACTCCGGGCTGACGGCGGATGAGGCCTTCGCGCTACAGCGTCCTGATCATGGTGTGAACGCCCGGCGCGTTGCAGCGGAAGAACTGCTCCATGTCGCGCTCTGCAGCCGTTGCTGGCGAGGTCGTCGAGGTGGATGCCCTGTCGGGTGAGCTGGTCGGCCACCTCCTGGTCCGTCATCGGACGCGAGGTGCCGCCGGCGGGGCGGGCGGAGGGGGCGGGCGCGAAGCCCGGGCGGCGGGCGGCCGCGACGGGCTGTGGCGCAGGGAGGAACTCGGCGGCGTCGGCGGACTTCGACCAGTCCTCGACGCCGGCGGCGAGGTCATCGAACACGAGCTCCTCGGCGCGGGCGCCCTTCGAGCGGGCGCGCTTGATGACGAGCTCGGGCGTGCCGTCCTCGTTGAAGCGCAGGGCGCCCTGCTGCTCCATGAGCGCGAGCACCGCGGTCGCGCGCGCGCCCTTGATGCCCTTGGCGTCGAGGGCCTCCCGCAGCGTCGTGCGGGTCGAGGCGAGCCGGGCCTTCTGCTGGGTGTCGACGCGGGCCTTGTTGGCCTCCTCGGTCTGCCGGGTGAGCTTCTCGACCTGCTCGCGCAGCTTCAGCACCTCGGGGTCCGCCTTCGCAGCGCAGGCGCCCTCGGCGGAGCGCTCGGCGGGCTTCTCCGCGGCGCAGGCGCGTGCTTCGCGAGCTGCTCCTCCAGCGTCTTGCCGATGGCGGCCTGGAGGCGCTTGTCGCGGCTCGTGAGGGCGCTGTTGAGCTTGGCGTCGAGCAGGCGCGAGATGCGCGCGTCGAGGTCGTCGCCGTCGTCGGGCGACTTGTTCGGGTCGTCGGTCATGGGGGGTCTCCGTGCGCGGGAGCGCGTGCGGCGCGGTGCTACGGCCCGCGCGTGTGCGCCGTGGGGGCGCGCGGGTCGTTCTGCCTTAGGGTCGGCGAGCGTGTTCGAGGCAGGGCGGAATCGGCACCCACACCAGGGGCGGAATCAAACGTAAAGGTCGTCGAGAATGTGTTCCGGCACCTGGGCCGGATCCGTGATCTGCCAACAGCGCGTGGCATCGAGGAAGAACGAGCGATCCCGCTGCATCTCCGCGTTGATCACCTCGAAGGGATCCTCAGACAAGATCGCCCAGCCCCAGGTGTGCCCGACCGTGATCGTGCTCCAGTCCTCCCGCATGAACATCATCTCGTCGTTGATGCTGCCGATGGGGAAAGCGGGAGGGCGTGTCCTAACCTCGGAGCGCTCGTTGAGAAGAAACTCCTCGACCTCGTACGGCCGGACGATCTTTAGACTGCTTGAGGTGTTGAACCGCGCGCACCCGAAGTCGAGGCTGCGGCTGCCTATGGCATTGAGGTGCAGTCCTGCAAAGCGCCCCAGCAGGCTTCGCGCTACGCCGTGCATCGGGAACGGCCGAGGCCAGTACGGCTCCTTCGCCAACGAGGCCGGGTCGGCGCGCCACGCCTCGCTCCACCCTCCACGGCGAAACGCTGCGAACAAAGCAGGATACGTCGAGGCCTTCACCCTCAAGAACTCGTCGAGTTCGTCGTCGGTCACCGGAGCATCGTGCTGTCGATCGGCAGATTATCAAGGGGCGTAAGCTCGTTCGGTTGACCCACGCGCTCGATGTCCCGGCCGCCTCGAACCGAGTCCATCCCATGAGTATGGGCGGCCTCGCTTCGACGGACGTCCTCGGGGTGTTCGCCGACGACCGAGAGCACCGTCCCGTTCGCGCGGACCAGGTCTCGGTGATGGTCGGGACCGTGTCGACGAAGTCCTCGAGCGCCTCGCAGCGCGAGTGCTCCATCACCCACTCGAAGTCGCCGTCGTCGCTGCGCTTCCAGTGGCGGACGTTCTCGGTCGGCACGGCGCAGACGCGCATCCGGCGCAGGCCGCGGGCCTCGGCCTCGACGAGCGAGGTCGGAGCGGGGCCGTCGTCGTCGGGGGCCTCGATGCGGACGTAGGCCCGCTGGCCCACGAGCGCGCGGGTGAAGGCCTCCTTCAACACCACGTCGAGGTCGTTGCCGTGGCCGTCGGCGTCTTCCTTGAACTCCCCCGCGTACCAGGGATCCGCGGCGGGCTCGCTGGTGAGCGAGAACGGCTCGGCGAAGAGCGCCGCGGCGAAGTAGCGGACGATGCGCGCGACGTAGTCGAGGTAGTGGGCGCGTGCCTTGAACGACGTGCGCTTGGGCGTCGCTCTTCGGGCGCCCGCCCGCCCCCACGGACCTCATCGTGCCGAACCGCAAGGGCGCGGCGCGCTTCGTCGGGTCGTCATGGAACCTGCCCCAGGGCGACTGCGCCCGCATCAGCATCCGACCTCGCAAGCTCCACGGCACCCGGCACACCACCATCCGGCAGGCGCGCGACGCCGGTGCCGACCGCGAGGCGATCCGGGGCATCACCTACGCGGCGCCCTCCAAGGACGCCTTCGACGGCTACGACGACCCGAGTTGGAAGCGGGTCTGCCGCGAGGTGCTGAAGCTCGACCTGGGGCCGATCCCCGGTGATAGCGCTCCCGATTCCGCTACCGCCTCTCCGGCGGCCTCAGGAAATATCGTGAAAACCAGCGCCTCAGAACTCAGAGCATCTCGTGCGGCATCAGGTCGCGCGGCGAGCGGAACATGTGCATCGGGGAGTAGTTCGCGAGGTTGGTCACCCGCGAGGTGTAGAGGCACGCGTAGTGCTCCACCTGGTCGCCGAAGGAGCTGAGCTCGACGCCCTGCTTGAAGAGCGACCCCCAGTAGGGGTGGAAGGTCTGCTGTGTGCGCTGGGACATCTCCCTCGCCTGCACCTCCAGGGTGCGCAGCGCGGCCTTGAGACCGTCCACCGTGCGCCGTGACTCCTCCGCCGCCTCGGCCCTGGCGGCGCCGCCGTCCGCGTCGTCCCGGGCGCCCCTCCGGGTGAGCGCGCGATACCTGCCCTGGTAATACCGCAGCTCGTCCTCCATGCGCTCTCGCCGACGCGAGAGGGCGTCGATGAGGGTCACGTCGTCCTGCGTGCGGCTCATGGCCTCCAGCTCCCAGTCCATCTCCTGCACCACCAGCACGGTGCGCCAGGAGGAGTCCTTCTTGCTCCGGAGGATGTCGCCGAAGATGTGGTCGCCCACGTAGAGGATCGCGTCGCCGTAGACGCCGATCATCCGCTCGAAGTCCTTGAGGTTGCCCTGCTCGTAGATGCGCCCCCGCTCCAGGGTGTACGCGGGGTTCACCGGGTCGGTCGGGCCCTCGCCGGAGCGCTCCATGAAGGGGCGCTTGTCGGTGAAGAAGGTCGGCTTGCCCGCGGCCACGCTCACCACGTCGAAGTACTGCCGCCACGACGCGTACTCCGGCAGCGCCCCGTGCAGCAGGAACTTCATCATCCGGTCGGTGTACGCCCAGCGCGAGTTGGTCAGCAGGAAGAGCTTCTTGCCCGCGGAGCGCAGCTTGTGGAGCGTCGAGGCCAGCGCCGGGTCGCGCTCGACGAAGCGCGGCAGGTCGTTGGCGATCACGTCGACGATGGAGCCGTCCCGGTGCGCCTCGTCGATGCACTCCCGGATGTCGTCGAAGAGCTGCTGGTAGTCGACGTGCACCCCGTAGGCGTCGAGCACGTCGACGGCGCCCGCGTACACCGCCGCCTCGGGGAGCGCGTAGAGCGTGTCGATCCAGTGGTAGCGGCTGCCGGTGACGCGCACCTTGCGGGTCTCGTAGAGCGCGTGCCGCACGTCGCGGTCGAGCTCCTTCATGCCGTGGTAGGCGCGGCCCACGTAGCGGTAGCGGTCCATCTTCAGGACGTGGCCGAGCCTCTTGTCGATGAGCAGCCCCCGGATGGCGAAGCGCGTGTCGAAGCGCGCCTCGGCCAGGAAGGGGGGGTAGCCCCGGTCGACCAGCTTCTTCACCGTCGCCTCGATGGAGAGCTTGTCGATCTCCTCCTGACGGTAGATGGCCAGCGTGTAGTCCATGTCGAAGCCGATCCACTCGACGGACTCCATCCGCAGGCTGCGGTTCACGAAGATCCGCTGGTGGGAGCGCAGCGTCGAGAGGTGCAGCGCGCCTCCGACCTGGTCATCCGGCACGTTCGGGAGCTTCAGCTGCGCTTCGTTCATCGATCACCCTTCGTGTGCCGCTCTATATCCTCCGTCGGGGCCGCCGTGACCCTCCCGGAGGTTGACCCGTTGGTGCAACGGGGACTTGACGCTCGCGGCCGATCGGGTATCTCTCGCGGCCCCGCGCAGCGCCTTGTCGGTGATTCCGATCATCGTCTCGAAGCCCGCGGCGCACAACGAAGTTTCCCGATCCCAACCTTTACCGCCGACGAGACGACTACCATGGCCAAGAGCGACATCACCGGGACGCGGCGCAAGATCGCCAACAAGGTCTCGCACTCGAACATCAAGACCAAGCGCTGGCAGTTTCCCAACCTCCAGGAGCGCCGTCTGTTCGTCCCCGAGCTCAACCGGCACGTGCGCATCACGCTGAGCACCAGCGACCTCCGCACCGTCGACAAGATCGGCCTCGTCGCCTACGCGGCCCGCTACGGCCTCGACGTCAGCAAGCTCTGAGCGGCCTCCGCCCTCTCCCCCGACCCTGAGCGGCGGGGGGAGGGCCTTCGCTCCGGCTTCCTCCTCCCCCCCCTTCAGACCCTTCAGCTCACTCCACCCGCACGGGCTCCGTCTTCCAGATCTCGCTCGCGTACTCGCGAATGGTCCGGTCGGAGGAGAAGCGGCCCATGCGCGCCACGTTGCGGATCGCCATGGCGGTCCAGCGGTCGGGGTCGCGCCAGCACTCGTCCACCACCGTCTGGCAGTCGACGTAGGCGCGGTAGTCGGCCAGCACCATGTACGGGTCGTGGTCGAGCAGGTGGTCGACCAGCGGGTGGAAGAGCCCGGGCTCGCCCACGGAGAAGTGCCCCGTGCGAATCAGGTCGAGCACCGCGCGCAGCTCCGCGTCGGACTCGTAGTGGTCCCTCGGGCGGTAGCCCCCGCGCGCCCTCGCGGTCACCTCGTCGGCGGTGAGCCCGAAGAGGAAGAAGTTGTCCGGGCCCACCGCCTCGCGGATCTCCACGTTGGCCCCGTCGAGCGTCCCGATGGTCAGCGCGCCGTTGAGGGCGAACTTCATGTTGCCGGTGCCGGAGGCCTCCTTGCCGGCGGTCGAGATCTGCTCCGAGAGGTCCGCCGCGGGGAGGATGCGCTCGGCCAGCGACACGCTGTAGTTCGGCGCGAAGTGCACCTTCATCCCGTCGACGTCGTGGTCGTGGTTCACCACCTCCGCCACCGCGTTGATGAAGCGGATGATCAGCTTGGCCGCCCGGTACGCCGGCGCCGCCTTGCCGCCGAAGAGGAAGAAGCGGGGCACCGACATCGCCCGCCGGTCGCGCTTCGCCCGGAGGTACACCGCCACCACGTGCAGCGCGTTGAGCAGCTGCCGCTTGTACTCGTGGATGCGCTTGACCTGCACGTCGAACATGCAGTCCGACGAGACGTCGAGGCCCGCGTGCTCGCGCAGCCAGCCCTGCAGGTCGCGCTTGTTCTCCAGCTTGATCGCCGCGAAGCGCTGCCGCACCGTCGCGTCGTCGGCGAAGGGCGCGAAGTCCTCCAGCCGGTCGAGGTCCGTCGCCCAGCCGGGGCCGATGCACTCGGTGATCAGCGCCGACAGCCGCGGGTTGCACGAGAGCAGCCACCGCCGCGGGGTCACCCCGTTGGTCTTGTTGGTGAAGCGCTCGGGCCACAGCTCGGCGAAGTCCGGCAGCACGTCGCGCTTCAGCAGCTCGCTGTGCAGCTCCGCCACGCCGTTGATCTTGTGAGAGCCCACCACCGCGAGGTGCGCCATGCGCAGGTGCTTCTCCGTGCCCTCCTCGATCAGCGACATGCGGGCGACGCGGGCGCCGTCGTTGGGCCAGCGGTTCATCACCTGCCGCAGGAAGCGCGCGTTGATCTCGTGGATGATCTGCAGGTGCCGCGGGAGCAGCCGCTCGAAGAGGTGCACCGGCCAGCGCTCCAGCGCCTCGGCCAGCAGCGTGTGGTTGGTGTAGCCCATCACCGCGACGGTGGTCTCCCAGGCCGGCTCCCACGACTCGCCGTGCACGTCCATGAGCACCCGCATCAGCTCGGCCACGGCGATGGCCGGGTGCGTGTCGTTGAGCTGGATGGCCACCTTCGCCGAGAAGCTCGAGAAGTCGGAGTGGTTCTTGCGGTAGCGGCGCACGATGTCGGCGATGGCGCAGGCGACGAAGAAGTACTGCTGCCGCAGCCGCAGCTCGCGCCCCGCCCAGGTGCTGTCCGAGGGGTAGAGCACCTTGGAGATGGTCTCCGAGACGCTCTTCTCCTCGACCGCCCGCACGTAGTCGCCCTGGTTGAAGAACCCCAGGTCGAACTCCTCGCTGGCCCTGGCGCGCCAGAGCCGGAGGGTGTTGACGTTCTCCGTGCCGAAGCCCGCGATGGGGGTGTCATAGGGGACGCCGATGACCTTCACCCCAGGAACCCAGCGCACCCGCCACTGCCCGTGGTGGTCGAGAAACTCCTCGGTGTGCCCGTAGAAGCCCACGGACACCGTGTACTCCGGGCGGACGATCTCCCACGGGTTGCCGAAGCGCAGCCACTCGTCGGGCCGCTCGACCTGCCAGCCGTTCTCCATCCGCTGCTCGAAGATGCCGAACTCGTAGCGGATGCCGTAGCCGTGCGCGGGAAAGCCCAGGGTGGCCAGCGAGTCGAGGAAGCACGCCGCCAGCCGGCCGAGGCCGCCGTTGCCGAGGCCCGCGTCGGGCTCCTGCTCCAGCAGCTCGGTGAGGTCGAGGCCCAGCTCGGCCAGCACCGCGCGGAAATCGTCGTAGATGCCCACCGCCTGCAAATTGTTGCGTAGCGTGCGCCCCAGCAGAAACTCCGCGGACAGGTAGTACACGCGCCGGGGGTCGGCCTCCAGGCAGGCCCGGGAGGTCTTCATCCAGCGCTGCACCAGCCGGTCGCGCACCGCGAGGGCCAGGGCCATGTACCGGTCGTGCACCGTGGCCGCGTCGGGGTGCTTGCCCTGCGAGAACTGCACATGGTCGAGGAAGGCCCTGCTCAGGGTCTCCGGGTCGACGCCCGTGCGGTCGTCCTCCACCACCACCACCCGAACGGTCTCCTCGGTCGTCTTCTTTTCGGCATCCATGGCTTTGCTCTTGGGGCCGATCAGAACCCATCGCCCAGCGGGGGGCGATAGAGAAATTCGTCCCGCACAAACCCACGAGGGTTTGATATGAATCCCGCGCGGGTCGATGGCGTAGTGATGGGTCGCGAGGCCCGCTCGATGATCCAGCGAGTCGCGCACGGCTCTCAACGCCTGTCAGGAGTGTAGACGACGATGAACAACAAGATGCTCAGTGTGGTGGGTCTCCTCGGCGCGCTCGCGGTCTCCGGCTACGGCAGCCAGGTGACGGCGCAGGGTGCGCTCCAGATCGGTGGCCGCACCGCGAACTTCGGCAGCCGTCGCGTCGCCCCGGGCTTCGTGCCCGACCCCATCAACGTCGCCATCACCTCGGGCGGCAACATCGACGCGAGCAACCTCGGCCTCGGCGCCGGCTGCCGTGGCTTCGTCACCCGCCAGCCCGACCACATCATCAACCTGACCGGCACCTCGGCCAACCTGCGCATCTATGTGACCGCGCCGGGTGACACCACCCTGCTGGTCAACACCGCCGGCGGCGCCTGGGTCTGCAACGACGACTCCTACGGCGGCACCAACCCGACCGTCGACATCCCCAACGCGGGCGCCGGCCAGTACGACGTCTGGGTGGGTTCCTACCGCTCGGGCGAGCAGATCCGCGGCGCGCTCCACATCACCGAGCTCGCCAGCAACCACCCGTGAGCCCCTCCGGTCGGCGCTACGGCCCGACCGGCTTCACCCCGATCGCCTCTCCCCCGCCCTTCGCCTCGTTCTCCTTCCTCACATCCTCGGCGTCCTCGTAGCTGGCGGCCTTCGTCGCGAGGTATCCGAGCGCCACGCCCGTCAGCCCCAGGTCGTCGAGCCACCCCAGGATCGGCATCACGTCGGGGATGAGGTCGGCCGGCATCACCACGTACAGCATCGCGAGCACCGCCATGGCCTTCGGGAGCTTCGGCGCCGCCGGGTCGCGCAGGAAGCGCAACAGCCGCCGCGGCGAGGTGATCAGCGCCATGACGCCGCGCTGGCTGCGCGAGAGGTTGGGCGGGGCCGGGTTGGTCATGGCTGCCAGTGTGATCCACCGGCGGGGGCGCGGGCAACGATCGGAGCGCCGTGACGATCGGCGGCGGGAAGCGCGCTAAGGTCGCCGGCCATGCTCGACGTGACCCTGGTCCCCTGCCTCTCGGACAACTACGCCTATGTGCTGCGCGACCCCGCCACCGGGGAGTGCGCGGTGGTCGACCCGTCGGAGGCGGAGCCCGTGCTCGCGGCGCTCTCCGCCCTCGGCGCGCGGCCCACGATGGTGCTCAACACGCACCACCACTACGACCACGTCGGCGGCAACGAGGCGCTCTGCGAGGCCTTCCCGGGGCTGCGGGTGATCGCCCACGCGAGCGACCAGGGGCGCGTCCCGGGGCAGACCGGGGCCGTGCAGGACGGCGACCGGGTGATGCTCGGGGGCACCGCGCTGAGGGTGCTTCACGTGCCGGGGCACACGCTCGGGGCGGTGACCTACGCCAGCGACGACGCGGCCTTCACCGGCGACACCCTCTTCCTCGGAGGGTGCGGGCGGCTCTTCGAGGGCGACGCCGCGATGATGTACGCCTCGCTGCGGCGCATCGCGGAGACGCTCGACCCGGCCACGAGGATCTTCTGCGGCCACGAGTACACCGCCAACAACCTCCGCTTCGCGGTGGCCCTCGAGCCCGGCAACGGCGCGCTGCTCGACGCGGTCGCCGACGCCGAGCGCCGCCGCGCGGCGGGAGAGCCCACGGTGCCGAAGACCCTGGGCGACGAGCGACGGGTCAACCCCTTCCTGCGCTGCGACGAGCCCGCGCTCGCCGCCGCGGTGGGGGGCAGCCATGACCCGGTCGCGGTCTTCGCCGCCGTGCGCGAGCGGCGCAACAACTGGTAACGTGCCGCCGGTGACCACCCGCACGCTGCACCCCAACACCCGCGCGCTCATCGCCCGGGTGCGCGCGTCGCTGACGGCCTCGGAGTCGCCCGCGCCCGCGCCCGCGCCGGTCGCCGCCCCGGAGCCCTTCACGCTCACCCCCTACCAGCCCAAGGCCTACAAGAAGGCCGCGTACCCGAAGGGTCCGTCGCCGCAGACGGCCTTCGCCTTCGCGGCGACGGCGCCGTCCCACCCCAAGGCCCCGACCAAGGCGACGCCCCCGGTCGTGGTGGGGCCCGACCTCTCGGAATTCATCGTGCTCGACACCGAGACCACGGGCATCGCGGTGGGCTCGCGCCTCGTCGAGGTCGCCGCGCTGCATGTGAAGAACGGCGTGGTGGTGCGGCAGTTCCAGTCGCTGGTGAACCCCGAGATGCACATCCCGTCGATCGTGCAGGGGGTGCACGGCATCTCCGACGCGATGGTGGCGAGCGCCCCGAAGGCCACGCCGGTGCTGGCGGACTTCGCGAAGTTCGCCGCGGGTCACACGCTCATCGCCCACAACGCGAGCTTCGACTTCCGCATCCTCCAGGGGGAGTACGGGCGGGTGAAGGTCGCCACGCCGGGCTGCGGGATGTACTGCTCGCTCAAGCTGGCGCGGCTGGTGTTTCCCGAGGCGATGAACCACAAGCTCGGCACGCTGGCGACCTGGCTCAAGCTGCCGCACCCGCCGACGCACCGCGCGCTCGCCGACTGCTTCACCACCATGGAGCTGCTCAACGCCATGGCGGCGCGGAAGAAATCCCACCAGGCCGTGCGCCTCGTCGGGCGCCGCTACGAGCTGTAACGAGAGAGGGACCGAGCACCGTCATGATCGATCTGAAGCGAGAGGGAAGCGTCTTCGTGCTCCGCATGAACAGCGGGGAGAACCGCTTCAACCCGGAGTTCATCCGGGCGATGAACGCCGCGCTCGACGAGGTCGAGGGGGCCGCGCGCCCGTCGGCGCTGGTCACCACCGGCGAGGGCAAGTTCTACTCGAACGGCCTCGACCTCGCGTGGATGGGCACCGAAGGGGTCGACGCGATCGCCTTCGTGCGCACCGTGCACCGGCTGCTGGGCCGGGTGCTCGGCTTTCCTCGGCCGACGGTGGCGGCGCTCAACGGCCACGCCTTCGCGGGCGGAGGGATGCTCGCCCTCGCGCACGACTTCTCCGTGATGCGCGCCGACCGCGGGTACTTCTGCCTCCCGGAGGCGGACATCGGCATCCCCTTCACCGCCCCGATGACCGCGCTCATCGCCGGGCGCCTGCCTCAGCCGACGCTCCACGAGGCGTGCACCACCGGCCGCCGCTACGGCGCCCCGGAGGCCCTGAAGGGGGGCATCGTCGCGGCCATCGCCGAGGAGTCCGAGGTGCTCCCGATGGCCATCGCCAGGGCCGAGGCGCTCTCCAACAAGGAGCCCAGCACCCTCAAGGCCATCAAGCGCGGGCTCTACGCCCACGCGCTGCAGCTCCTCGAGGGCGACGGGGGATAGAGTCCCGCCGAGGAGACACGGCGGCGTGTGCGCGGGGCCACGAATACCTGTCCCGGTTTTCGTGAATACCAGCCCTGGTTTTCGATGGCCCCGCGGATGCAATCTCTCCGACCGTCTCGCAAGCGGGAGGAGACGATGATGAAGCTGTCGACGATGTCCCTGGTGTCTGCGGTGCTGCTCTGCTCGGCGACGGCCTGGTCCGATGGGGTGAGCGTGGTGCGCGGGCAGTTCACCGATCGCGTGGTGGGAGGCAGGCCGCAGGGGGATGCGGCCTCGGCGGCGGCCTCGCGCGAGGTCGTGTACTGGATGGAGGTCGCCAACGCGGGCGCCCCCGCGGCGGTCACCGTGGTGTGGAAGGTCGGCGGGCGAGAGGTGCTGCGGCAGTCGCTGGACGTGGGCCGCGCTCCCCGGTGGCGCACCTGGGCGGCGCTCCGTCGCAACGGGGCGAGGGCTGTGGAGGTGCAGGTGCTCGACGCGGCCGGCGCCTCGCTGCACACCGACCGCTGGGCGGCGCCGTAGGACGCCGTGGGCGAATCGGAGGTATCGATAGGGCACCTCCAATGGGATCCCTCCTGAGCGCGTGCGTGTTCGGTCGCAACTTCACCTTCGGCTCCATCAAGGAGGTGATGAACAAGGCCAACGAGCTGCGCTCCGGGGACGTGCAGGCGGGCCTGAGCGCGGAGAGCGACCGGGAGCGGGTGGCGGCCAAGCGGGTGCTCTCGCAACTCACCCTCGACGAGCTCTACGAGGCCCCGAGCGTCCCCTATGAGCAGGACGAGGTCACCCGGCTCTGCCAGGACTCCTGCGACGCGGGAGCGCGGCGGAGGCTCAAGGGGAAGAGCCTCGCGGAGGTGCGGGAGTGGATCCTCGACACGCGCACCAGCGGCGACGACCTGCTCGCGGTGTCGCCGGGGCTCACCCCGGAGATGGTCGCCGGGGTCACCAAGCTGATGTCCAACATGGACCTCGTGGTGGCCGCCCGGAAGATTCGCGTGGTGGTGCGGTGCAACAACACCCTCGGGCTGCCGGGGCGCATCTCGTCGAGGCTCCAGCCCAACCATCCGCGCGACTCGGTGGAGGGCATCCTGGCGGTGGTGCTCGACGGGCTCAGCTACGGCAACGGCGACGCCGTCATCGGGGTCAATCCCTCGACGGAGACCGTGGAGTCGACGGCGGAGATCCTCACCCGCACCAAGGCCCTGATGACCCGCCTCGGGGTGCCGACGCAGAACTGCGTGCTCTCGCACATCACCATCCAGATGCAGGCGATGCAGCGGGGGGCGCCGCTCGACCTGTGCTTCCAGTCGATCGCCGGCTCCGAGGGGGCCAACCGCAACTTCGGGGTGAGCGTGGCGCTGCTCGACGAGGCCATGGCCATGACCCGCGCGCTGGGCACGGCGAAGGGGCCCAACGTGATGTACTTCGAGACGGGCCAGGGCACCGCGCTCTCGGCGGACGCTCACCACGGCACCGACCAGCTCACCATGGAGGCGAGGGCCTACGGGCTCGCGCGGAGGTACCAGCCCTTCCTGGTCAACAGCGTCGTGGGCTTCATCGGGCCGGAGTACCTCTACGACGGCAAGCAGATCACCCGCGCGGGCCTCGAAGACCACTTCATGGGCAAGCTCAGCGGCATCTCGATGGGCTGCGACGCCTGCTACACCAACCACGCCGAGTGCGACCAGAACGACGTCGAGAACCTCGAGATGCTCCTCGCGGCGGCGGGCGTGAACTACCTCATGGGCATCCCCGCGGGCGATGACGTGATGCTCAACTACGAGACCACGTCGTTTCACAACAACGCGGCGCTGAGGGAGATCCACGGGCTGCGGCCGGCGCCGGAGTTCGAGGCGTGGATGGAGCGGCTGGGCCTCTGGCGCGAAGGGCGGATGACCGAGAAGGCCGGGGACGCGTCGCAGTTCCTGCGGAAGGAGGAGGTGCGCGAGGTGGTCTTCGGCGCTCAGCCCTTCCAGCGAAACCAGCCGTAGCCCGCGCGCTCCAGGGTTCCCTCCTTGAGGAGCTTCTTCACCTTCGCCTCGTTGTAGCCGAGCGCTCGAAGCTCCGAGGTCATCAGCTCCTGTCCGGGCGTCGGCGTCGCTGAAGGCGCAGGCGTCGGTGGAGGCGTCGGTGGAGGCGTCGGTGCGGGCGTCGGGGCGGGCGTCGGGGCGGCCTTCTTCTGCTTCGGTGCAGCGGGCTTCGCGGGAGGCTCGGGCGGAGGGAGCTTCGGGGCGGGCTTCGCGACCCCTTCGGGCCAGAGCAGCGCGACGTCGGGGGAGATGATCTCCGAGGCCATCACGGGCATCTCGCCGGAGGCGTCGTTCGCGGGCGGCAGATAGGCTGTCAGCGCGCCGCCGGCCTCCCACGACTGCGTCGCGAAGGCCAGGGCGCCCCGCTGCCCCGGCGTCAGGGTGGAGTCCCCCGGCGCCGCCCTCGGCACCACGGCGCGCCGTGGCTCGTTCGTGAACTCGTCGTAGTCGTCGTAGCCGTCGTCGGGAGCGTTCGGCAGCAGCCACTCTTCGAGCATCGGCTTCAGCGCCATCGGGCTCAGCACGAAGCGCGGCGGGTCGGACGCCGTGGCCGGGACCAGCAGCAGCGCCGCCTCGAAGCCCAGCTCCGGGTGCTCCTCGCAGAGCCGCTGGAAGGCCATCCGGCGCATCGCCGCGTGGGGGCACTCCGGCTCGGGCTCGTCATGCTTCAAGCGGCCGCGGCCGGGGAGGATGATCCCCAGCAACCGGAGGATCTCGGCCTGCTCGGAGTACTGGGTGTCTCTGTGGGAGAACCTCGGGTCGAGGGTGGAGCGCCGCTCGGCGCACACCGGGCATCGCGCGGTACGACGGGTGGTTTGCGAGCGCGTGGAGCGCAGGCCCTCGAGCGCGGCGGCCGATAGCGGGTCGAGGCCCGGGTCGATCGACGCCGCGGAGGTGAGCAGCTCGGGGCGCGAGAGCAGCCCGTGGTCGACCAGCAGCGCGTGCAGCCCGGCGGCCACCACGTCCACCTCCCCGTCGAAGGTGGCGCCCTGGGCCAGCCAGTGTTCGAGCGGGTAGAGCACCGTCACGTCCCGGGAGCCCCCGGCCTTCTCGACGTCGGCCGCGGCGGCCGGGGTGAGCCGCAGCAGCAGCGAGTCCCAGCGACCGGTGGTCGTGTTGCGCCGCAGCTTCGCCTCGCCGAAGGAGAGGCCCGTGACGACGTACTCCTCCCGAGGGGCGCGCAGGGAGATGCCCGCGATGCGGTCGAGGCGCTCTCGCAGCGCGTCGCTCATTCGCCCTCCTCCTTCGCGCGCTTGTCCAGCGAGAGGAAGGCCCGCAGCGCGCGGTCGTCCATCTCGGTGATCCACGACTCGTCGGCACCGCCCAGGATCTTGTCGGCCATGGCCCGCTTGGTCTCGAGAATCTCCGCGACGCGCTCCTCCACGGTGCCTTCGGTGACGAGGCGGTAGACGTTCACCCTGCGCGTCTGGCCGATGCGGTGCGCGCGGTCCGTGGCCTGGTCTTCGACGGCGGGGTTCCACCAGCGGTCGTAGTGGATGACCGCGGAGGCGGCGGTGAGGTTGAGCCCGGTGCCCCCGGCCTTCAGCGAGAGGATCAGCACCGGAGGACCGTCCGCGCGCTGGAAGGCGTCGAGCATGGCCTCGCGCTGCGAGGCGTTGAGGCCGCCGTGGTAGAAGCCCGCGTCGAGCTTGAAGCGCGCGGCGAGGGCTCGCTGGAGGATGCGGCCCATCTCCACGAACTGCGTGAAGATCAGCACGCGCTGGCCCTCCGCGAGGAGTTCTTCCATCACCTCCAGCATCCGGTCGAGCTTGCCCGAGCGGCCGAAGAGGGCCTCCGGGCGCTCGGCCTCGAAGCTCTCCGGGTGGTTGCAGATCTGCTTGAAGCGCATCAGCGCCGCGAGGATGTGCGCCCGACGCTGGATGCCGTCCTTGTCTTCGATGCCCTTGAAGGCCGCCTCGGTCATGGCCGTGTAGAGCGCGGTCTGCTCTCGGGTGAGCTCGCAGGAGAGGTCCTGCACCTGGAGGGGAGGGAGGTCGGCGGCCACCGCGGGGTCGCGCTTGGTGCGGCGCAGCAGGAAGGGACCCACCCGGCGGGAGAGGCGCTCGAGGGCCTTGTGGTCGCCGCTGCGGGCGGGCGTCTCGAAGGTGCGGGCGAAGCGGGTGGAGCCGCCCAGCAGCCCGGGGACCATCACGTCGAAGATCGACCAGAGGTCGCGCAGGTGGTTCTCCACGGGGGTTCCGGTGAGGCCGAACTTGCTCTCGGCGTCGAGGCCGCGGAGCGCGCGGGTCTGGAGCGCGGTGGGGTTCTTGAGGTTCTGCGCCTCGTCGACGATGACGGCGCCCCAGCGCACGGCGGCGAGCAGGGCCTCGTCGCGGCGGGCGATCGCGTAGCTGGTGACCACCACGTCGGCGGCCTCCACGGACTTCGCGAAGGCCGCCGGGTCGCGCTCCCTCCCGAGGCCCTGGTGCACATGGACCTTCAGCTTCGGGGTGAACTTCTTCGCCTCGCGAGACCAGTTGAAGACCACCGCCGTCGGGCAGACCACCAGGTCGGGGCCGCGCGGGGGAGGGGCTCCCTTGGCGCGGCGGGTGGCGAGGAGCGCGAGCACCTGCACGGTCTTGCCGAGGCCCATGTCGTCCGCGAGGCATCCGCCGAAGCCCTGCGAGGCCAGGAAGGCCAGCCAGGAGAGACCGCGCTCCTGGTAGGGACGGAGCGTTCCCTTGAAGCCCGCCGGGGCCTTGAGCTGAGGCACCCCGACGCCGTCGCGCAGCCCGGAGAGGAAGGCCTCCCAGCGCGAGGAGAAGATGGACTCGGCCTGCGCGGCCTGCTCGGCGGCCCACTCGTCGTCGAGGGCCACGGCGCCGGAGTAGGTGATGCCCTTGTCGGCGCCCAGCTTGCGAAGGACCTTCTCCCGGGCGCGCAGCAGCTCGAGCGCGGCGATGAGGTCGGCCCGCGGCAGCACGTGGCCGTGCACCCGGAGGAAGCCGTCGGCGGTGTCCTTGAGGAGGCGCTCGGCCTCGGCGCTCTCCAGCGCGTCGTCGCCGAGGGCGAGCTCCAGGTGCGGGACGAAGCGAGCGCTGTGGAGCCCCAGCCGAGAGGGGTCTTCGGGGTCGCCCGCGAGGTCCCAGCGGACGCGGACGCGCGCGGCGGAGGCGCTGCCCGGGGCGACGGAGAAGGCGACGAGGTCGCGCGGTCGGCGCTTGGGGCGGGGGAGGCCGGCGGCCTCGATCCAGGAGTCGAACTGGTAGCCTTCGAGGGGCACCGGGCGAAACGCGAGGAGCCGCTGGGCCGTCGCCTCGGTGATGCGGGCGTGGCCGGTCAGGATCTCCGGGCGGCACAGGACGCTCGCTCCGAGGCGGAGCACCACGGACCAGTCGCGCGCCACCACCGAGGCGGGGTGCAGGTAGAGGGCGTCTTCGTGCTCGACGACCTGGTCGTGGAGGGTCTCCCTGGCGAGGAGCGTGTCGAGGGGGAGGAAGGACTTCTTCCCCTGGAGGACGCCGAGGTCGAGGGCCCAGGAGTCACCCGCGGCGTCGGGGGCGTCGAGGGGGTGGACCCTGGCGTGGAGGTGGTCCTTCGGGGCTTCGGCGACGGGGGCGAGGAAGGGGTGCTGGGGATAGAGGCAGCTCCCGTGGGCGCGGTGCATCGGGGCCGCGTCGCCGCGGGCGACGGCGTCGCGGAGGGAGCGCACGGTGTCGGGGTCGGTGGGCACCTCGGGGGACTGCGCGCTGGCTGCGCCGAGGAGCTCGAGGAGGAAGAGGGCGAGGCGCGAGGCGCTGGGCTCGTCGCGCCAGCCGTAGGGGCCGCGGTCGTCGTCGGTGTGGCAGGCCGGGAGGAAGCGCGGCGCTCGGAGGGCGCGGTCGAGGCGGTTGAGGTCGACCAGGGAGACCGGAGGGATCCACGCCAGCGCGACGGCCTCCTCGGGCGACGGGGCGTGGCCGCGGGGAGGGCGGACGGCGGCGTCGGTGGGGCTGAGCGTGGGGAGCAGCGGGCCGGCGGAGACGCGGGCGATGAGGTCGTCGAGGAAGGCGATGACCGCGGGGGCGTGCGGCGAGACGAAGCCCGCGCCGTAGCGGGAGGACCAGTCGCGGAGGAGCTGGCGCAGGGGGTGGAGGGAGAGGGAGGGCGGGACGATCCAGCCTTCGAGGGCGAACTCATCGAGCTCGATGGGGTGGTGGGCGGCCTTGAAGTGGTCGACGTCCCACGCGTGGACGAGCCCGGGAAGCGGCACCGGGCGGTAGTTGCCGAGCCTGGGGAGGACGGCGATGAAGCGGGAGGGCTTGAGGCCGCGAGCGAGGCACGCGGGGCGGCGGCTGTGGGGGACGATCGAGGGGTGGGGGAGGGGAGCGTCGCTGCGGGGCGCCCGGCCCTTCGCCCGGAAGGCGTCGGGCTCGCTCGGGTCCTCGAACCATAGGGCGAAGCGGAGCGACCCTCCGTGGCTGAGGAGGTGGACGTGGAGTCCGAGCGGGAGGGCCATGACCCGAGGGGCGGTCAGGGAGCGCCGGCGTCAGCGCCGAGGGCCATCGCGAAGCAGGGGGCCCACGCGGCCTGCTGGGCCGAGCAGGCGGCCGGGGGCTGGGAGGCCATCATGGCGCTGGGGCAGCGGTAGCCGTTGTCGGCGGCGCAGCGCATGAGGGCGAGGTAGGAGTCGTTGCAGGCGGGCGCGATGGCCGCCGCGGCCTGGCAGCGCTGGACGCAGCCGCCGCCGCAGTCGGGGCCGGAGCCGTTGCAGATCGACGCGCAGACCGAGCCCAGCGAGCCCCCGCCGGAGGGGGCGTCGGCGACGGCTCCGCTGTCGGAGTCGGTGTTGACGGAGCCGCCGGGGGCGTTGGCCGAGCAGCCGAGGGCGAGCGCGAGGAGCAAGGTGAGTCGGGGCGACATGGCGGGGCTGAAGCTGTCGGAGTGGCGGAGGGGCCGTCAAGAGGGAGTTGGGTTCCCGATAGGTTGCCCGGGCGTGGCGGCGGGGCGTAGCTTGCGCGGCGGCGATGGTACAACCAGCGGTTTCGAGCGGCGCTCCGGCGTCGGGCAACGAGCTCCGCGTCTGCGTGCGCTGCGGCATCATCGCGCTCAACGGGCAGGCCCGGTGCCACATCTGCAGCGAGCCGATGGGGGTGCGCGGCCACATGGTGCAGTGCCTCCTCCCCGGTCGCCCGTGGGCCCGGCTGGAGATGGTGCTCCCGTGCCCCCATTGTGGCGTCGAGTTCTCTCCTCGGCCCGAGGCCATCGAGTCTGCGGCGCACTGTCCGTCGTGCCAGCAGCCCACGGTCATCGAGCCCGCGTGGTGGGACGAGGCGGTGCACCTCGCGCACGCCGTCGTCGACCTCGCGCACCCCGACTTCCACCACCAGAACGAGGCCCTCGGCGCGTTCAACCCCTTCGGCGACGTGGGCCTCTCGCAGCCCTGCGCCAGCCTGCCCAGCGACCGCATCCCGATGCAGTCGATGTTCCGGCTGAGGGTGGGGCCGGGCGCGCCGCCGTGCCTGCGCTGCGGGACGCCCCTCATCGTGCGGGTGCTCACCCAGGGTCGGCAGACCACGGAGTGCCCGCAGTGCGGCGACCGCGAGGCCTTCGCGCTGCCGCTGTCGCTGGTGGGGAGGGTTCCGGCGATACGGGCGCTCATCGGCTTCGGCCCGGAGGCCGCGGCGGCGCAGGGGCGCATCGAGCCGTGGTGGCTGCTGATGGAGGGGCCGTCGACGCTGCGACCGCTGGTTCAGGCGCAGAAGGAGCAGGCGGAGAAGGACGCCGCCGAGCGCGCCGCCTGGGAGGCGTGGAACCTCCAGGAGCGAGAGCGCCTGGAGCGAGAGGCGAGGCTGGAGCAGGCGAAGGCCGAGCGCGAGGCCGCGGAGCGGGGCAAGCAGGAGAAGGCCGCGCGGGAGAAGGCCGAGCGGGAGCGGGCGGAGCGGGCGGCGAAGGAGACCGCGGCGGCGCTCAAGGAGACGCAGTCGCAGCTCGAGCAGTCGCAGCGGGCGCTGCAGGATGCGCAGTCGCGGGCCGCGCAGACGCAGCAGTCGATGGAGCAGTCGCTGCGGGCGGCGCAGGAGGCCCACCGCGCGGACGTCGAGCGGCTCCAGCAGGAGGCCTGGGGGCAGAGCGAGCAGCTGCGCGGGATGATGGCCCAGCAGGAGGCCATGTGGCGCGCGCAGGACGCGAAGCGCCAGCAGGAGATGGCCGAGCTCACGAAGCGGCACACGGTGCGGTGGCGGGTGGCCATCGGGTTGTGGGTGGTGGTGTTTCTGGCGGTGGCGGCGGATCTGGTGCTGGCGGTGAAGTAGCGCCGGGGGGGGGGC